>MDTD01183911.1_pt1 | contig 17433 bp, 19 predicted proteins | sample 811221 | NCBI WGS metagenome assembly MDTD01 (sample SAMN05326646, study PRJNA326480) | marine metagenome | isolation source: seawater | place: Pacific Ocean: South West | collected 2011 | reverse complement strand
GGCATGGGCATGGCGGGGCGGGCGGGGTGGGCGGGAGTGGTCGCAGTGACCGGCTCGCCGTCCGGGGTGAAACAACCGTTCGCGAAAACAGACATTTCAGAAGATTTTTTTATTTATGGAGCATTTTCATAGTTTTTTTTTCAATTTTTTTATATATGATATATATTCATATTATATATATATTAATATTATATATATAATATAATTACCATATATCAGCCCTTTCATTTTCATCTATATACATATCATCATTATCTGATATATTATATAGATCAAGGAATGGCTTAAAATTTCCAAGTATCTGATTGACTCTATATATTGGTGGAGAATGTGGGTCAGTAGCAGCTCTTAATTTTGTAGATTCTGATGTTGCCTTTGACTTCCATATTTTAGCAAAGCTTGTGAAAAAGGTCTTTCTATCTTCATCAGTCAAGTCTTTATCCTTCATATATTCTTCCATTGCATTATAACTTATAACAACTCCACCTAAGTCTGCTATATTTTCACCTAATGTTAATTTGCCATTAAGTTTTATTCCTTCTATACTTAGATTATCAAATTGTTTTTCTAATTTAATAGACTTGCTCTCAAATGATTTAATATCGGTGTCAGTAAACCAATTATTTAAATTACCATCACAATCAAATTTTCTTCCTTCGTCATCAAAACCATGAGTTATTTCATGACCGATAACTACTCCAATACCCCCAAAGTTCTTAACCATATTATCTCCAAAGAAATCACCCTGTAATATACCAGCTGGAAATACAATCTCATTATAATTTGGAGAATAATAAGCATTAACATCATGTGGATTCATAAACCATTGAGTTTTATCAACAGGTTTATTTAAATATGAAAATTCATATGCTTCATCAAATTCTTTAATATTCATTACATTTTGAATTAATGATAAAGTATTACTAATAATTAAATTGTTATAATTTCTCCATTCTCCTTCATTTGGACATACTATTTTAAAATTCATCTTTTCTAATTTTTCTAAAGCTTTTAACTTTGTATCTTTTGACATCCATTTATTATTTTCTAATCTTTTTTTAAAAGTAATTTTTATTGAGTTTACTAAATCAGTAATCATCTTTCTTTTTTCATTTGGAAAATACTTTTTTACATATATTTTTGATAATATCATGCCTATTTGAGAATCTACAAAGTCTAATGCTCGTTCTTCGTCTGGCTTCATATCATAAACGCCATTTAATACACCGCTATAAAAATTAAATATGATTTTATCTGTTTCTTTACATAGTAATTGACCAACATTTCTTAAATATATCCAACTATAAAATTCAATCCAATTTTTTATTGTAATACAATTCCATAATTCATAATATCTCCTAATTAATTTAGGATTTGTTATATTTATTTTACTCTCCGGAGATAGATTTAATAAACTTAATATATCTTTAATATAAAATTTTTTAAAATTACTATCAATTACATCTAAATCATATTTATTATTCATTAAATGAGGATTTCTTCTTTCTACTTTTGTATACGAACACTCTGCTAATTTTTCTTCAATTAATAAAATATTATTATAATCAAAATTACCAAATAATTTAAGATATTTTTCCATAAATTTTCTGTATTCAATTAAAATATTTTTATGTTTTTTATCAAAGTAATAATCTCTATCTGGTAAACCTAAACCCGAAGAAGAAATATGTAAAATATTTATACTACTATCATCTAAATCTGTATCAACTGAAAACATCAATGGTGTAGATATACCACGTTTGTTAAATTCTTTACAAATAAATTTATTTAATTCTTTTTTTGATTCAAATTTTCTAATTTCTGATAAAAAAGAATCGACTTCTCCTATTACATCTGATAATTTAGATTTTCTATTCAAATATTGTTCAAATAATACTTTAACCTTCATTCCTTCTTCATCTGTTTCTGAAATATCATTAATTAATGATAATAATTTATCTTTATTTTGTTTATCTATTTCATTAAATGTACCCCATCTACTATGTCCTTTTGGTATTTCATTATTCTCTAACCATTCATGATTTACAAAATTATAAAAATCTTCATTGCAATTCATATATATTAATTAGTATTATATTATTTAAATAATTTAATATTAATTAATCGTTTTATATTAAATTTATACCATTTTTTATCCATATTCTCAGTCTACTTGATCTTCTTCTAAATCAACTGTTTGAAATTCATCACCATCAGTAAGATTAAAATCTATATATCCGCTGGGATAATAATCATCCCCCCCATTATATGTTACATAAATATTTGTATCATTACTGAAATATAATGTATAATCAGATGCTGTGCCATGTTTCTCGAATCCCAAATACTGTAATGGAGACTTCAATCTATTTTCTCTTACAGTTTCAAATTCCTCATTATTATACCAAAAAGAAGGGATAAACTCAACCTCAGCAAAAGTTGCAGTAAGATAGCCTGAACGACACATTCCATTTGTATTTGATAATATAATTGTATCACCGTCTGATAAATATAAATAGTAATATTCATCTATTTTTTCGTTGCCTTCTACATCGACAGGTTCAAATTTTTCTCTGTATGCAATAACATATATATCATTTTCGGCTGGCTTAAAATCAGGCATAAATTTTTGAATTTCTTTTAAAATATTTTCTTCATGTGTCTTATGCATAGCTATAACTTCCTTCATAGATTCTTCTTCTTGTCTTAAACGTTCTTCTTCTTGTTCTTTTTTTATTTGTTCCATTCTAAGTGCTTCTTCTTTATTAATTTTATCCGATAAATTTACTATTCTACATTCATATATTTGTTTGGATTTACCAATTACAGTTTTAATATAATCTAAATTAAAAGTAGGGTCTCTTTGTCCAACAACTATTACTTGCTGGCTATTATAATCTCTAATAAAATTTTCTTTACTTGTTGAATCTGTTTCAAAAATATGTTCTGGTTTAATTATTTTTTGAGTTAAATATGTTTTACCAACTCCTTTATCGCCAGTAAATGCAATTAAAAAAGAGGTAGTATCAACTATTATCTTTTCACCCGGTACTAGTTCATCTGTTCCATCTTCAAGTATATCTTCCATTAAAATTCCATATTGAGTATAAAATGTATGCCCAAGTTTTCCATTTAATTCTTTAATATGATGAATCATCTTTCCTTTTCTTTCTTCTTCTGAATCACGTAACATATTATCTCCGTCCAATCCATCTAATGCATTAATATGTATATGCATTGGATTAACAATATCTCCAAGTTCATTAAAGTTTATGATTGGTATTTCTGAATTGGCAAGGTTTGTTAATATTTTATCAAAAATAGGCCTCCTCTTTGCAGGAAGAATAAAACTATAAATTGTAGGATTATATTTTAATCTAGGTGATATTCTTACTTTATCTAATTGTCCATCTTGAATTACTTTAAAAAAATTAGTTTTATCTAATAAATTATCATTTAATAATTCAAAAATTTCTATTATTTCATCTCCACTTGGATTATCTATTATTGATAATTCATCTATTAAATCATGATTAGTTATTCTTATATGATTTTCAAATGTAAAATCTAAATCTTTGAGTGTAATAGATTCTTTATCATAATAATAGCTTGATAATATTTTTCCATCACGAATATCTGCTTTATATGATATTCGTATATACTTTTTACAATTGTATATAATATTTATAGACTTTATTAAACTATTAGGATTTTGAAATTCATAATTTACATTTATAGCTGTAATTTTTAAAAATTTATCTTCATCAAATAATTTTAATTTAGAATTTTTAATTTTATTTTTAATTACTAATCTTTTCTTTTTTATAAGTTGACTACCCTCAATCCCTTTTGATTCATAATATTCTTGTATGTCATGTAAAGATACCAATCCTTGTTCAACTATGTTTTCAATTATATTTTTTAAAGCAATATTAGGTATTAATGTACGATTGTCAAGCGGTAAACCTGTTATTGGTGATTTACTACTAGTTCTTAACCATTGTGTTATGGCTTCTCTTTCATATGTTTGCCCATCACTTAATATAACTGGATCTACAATAATTTCCTGAGTTATAGGACAGATTATTAAAAATGAAAATAATTCAAGTAATTTTGTCGTCTCTACTAAATCTTTCGCTGTTCCACCACCACCTCCTTGTTGTAAATAGCTAAAAGTTTTTTTTAATGCTACTGATATAATTTTTCTTTTTCGATTATTATTATCTTTAATTAAATTTAAATATTTGGTTTTATATTTAAAATATTTATTTTTAAACTTGATATTATTCATTAAATATATATATATATATATTTATAAAATTAGTTATATAAATATATATTAATTAATCGTTTTAACTTACAGTTTTAACTATTGAATTAGGCTTAAATTTTTTAAAATTAAAATTATAAAAAACTTCTTCATTATTTGTATCTTCTAAATTTAAATTTAATTCATGAAAATTTAAATATTCATCTTCTGAATGTTCTAATACTTCATACATGATATTACCATCTAAAAATAATTCTAAATTATTATTTAATTCAAAATCATTAGTATCATCATATTCACACTTGTAAATAAATTCTTGTAATTTAGTAAAATTATATAAAACAAATACACCATTATTGTAATTATATCTCCAATCTTGTAAAATTTCCCCATCATCTTTTTTATTTTCAGTAATTGTAAAATATAATGTTTGAATTACATGTTTTTCAATATCTAAATTAAAATCATCACAATATTGTGAAAAAATATTTTCCCATAACCAATATGGTAAATTATCATTGTCTAATTTAATAATTGCACCATATTTAAATTTAAAATCATCAAATAAATTATTAATTTTTGTTGATAAATTACTATCATCTTTTTTTAATTGATTATAAGTCAATATTAAATTAGTTCTCCAATTATCATTTATTAAATCTTGGTGATAGTAATAATTATCAATATAATTATTTCCTAAATTACCAAAATAATGATCCCATAAATTTATATAGGATAAATAAATTTTTACATTACTAAAAAAATTATAAATATGAATATCATCTTCCTCGTGTTCTTCTATGCTATTAATATCTTCTCTATAATCATTATTAAAAAAACCATCAAAAATAATACTTATTAATTCATTATTATCAATATTCATAAAACAATAATTAATATTGCATAATTTGCAATATCTTATCATGAATTCTTTTTCATTAAGATTTGATTCTAAATACTCTACTTGTTTATTATAATAGCTAAAATTTAGTTCATCGCATAAATTCATAATATTTAAATCGTTATTACCTGTACAAATAGCTATTTTATTAGTATTTGGGAATAAATCGGACAATATTAATAGTTGACATTTTGATATTTCAGATTCATCTATAAATACTAAAATATTATCAATAGCTTTATTAAAACTATAAAATTTTTCTATATTTTCTAAAATATCAAAATATAAATATTCATCTAATATAGATAAATATCCATCTATTTGGTTTAAATTTTCTCTCTTATTTTCTAAATTTTGTAAATGATTAATAAAAAATGAGAAGAATCCAGATGATATCATAAAATACATCATTAAATATAATAACTCAAATAATGTAAACATATATATATTTATATTTTCTAATTATTGTTTATATGAATATATATTTTATATACATTAAATATCATAATTAAAAAAATCATAGTTATTAATTTTATCAATATAATCATTTTTAAAATTAGATAAAACTATTAGATATGTATTTTGAATTGTAGTATTTTTAAATAAATGAAAATTATAATCAATATATGTAAAATCATTCTTACTAATCATTCTTAATCCTTGAAAATATTTACTTTTTTTCATAGTTTTAATTATTTTCATATCATTATAATTTATTTTATCATTATTATTTTCTGAATTTAATTCTTTCATTTTATTCTTACCTTCTATATCCCATATAGGAATTGTTATTAAAAAAGTTAATTTCATTTCAAGTATTTTAGAACTATTTAAACAATTTAATATTTTTTTAATACCATTATCTATAATATCTTTTTGATATGGTGGATTAAATGAATAACAACCTTCTAAAAAATTTGTGTTAAAAAAACTACCAACAGAACCAAAGTATTTTTCAATATCATAATATAAAGAACAAAAATTTTTTGTATTTGTATTAATTGCAGAACCAAATGTCTCAAATTTTAAATTAAAATCTTTTTCCATTTTATCTAAAATATTTGGTAAAACTGCTAATTGATTATTATTTGAACTTAATAATTGATATCTAAATAAGATAATCCAAATTAATTTATCTTTATTAATAAATTTATTTTTACACTTTTTAATCATTTTTAAATATACATTTTTAGGAATAAGTATATTTTCTAATATACTTTTTAACTTTATATTTGAAATATTAATATCATGATTTATTTCAAATTTTAAAAATTCAATTAATTTATCACCTCTCTTCTCATATTTTTGTATTTTATTTAAAACTATATTTTCATCATTTAAATTTTTATATTGTTTTAAATTTAATAAAATTTGTTTATAATTAGATGATAATTCTTGTATTATATTATTAATTTTAATAGATTTATCATTAATATTATATATAGATGTATAATCATGTAATGTATTTTTTAAATTATCAAAATACATAAATTCAGTTGGGAAAAAAGGATCGTTTTTAAAATCATAATGTGAATATAAAGTAAACATCCACGAAGATAAAAGATTAGAAATAGTACGAGAATATTTTTTTTTAATATTGAAAACAGAAGAATCTAAATGTTTTAAGCATGATTTAAAAAAATTATCATGTAATTTACAATATTCTATTCCTCTATATAATTCCATTGTTATTAAAATTTCTTTATTATCAAAACTATTTTCAATGAATAACATATTAATTAATATAATATTTATTCTATATATATATAATATTAATTGATGTTTAAAAACACTATTATATTAAAAAATATAAGCAATTACAATTTTAATTTTAAAAAAATATTAAAATCATCAAATACTCTATTAATTATTAATTGTAACAATATAACCATAAACTTAAAATCAAAAATAAATAGAATAATATTACAAAATTGTAATAATATTGATATTAAAGTTGGTAATATGATTAGTGGTATTTCAATAGAAAATTCAAAAGAGATAGATGTTATGATTTATAAAAATAAAAGAATAAATTGTTTAGAATTATTTAATTCAAATATAAAAATAAATAAATTAAATTATCAATTAATCAATGAAAATAGTTTTATTAAATTATAAAATAATAATACATATTTAACTAAATTAAATGCAAATTTATGATTATTTATAAACTAGTCATTTAACATATTTTTTGGAATCATATCAGGAACTCTTTGTCTAATTTCATCCATTAAATTTTCTTTTCTATGTAATGTATCATTTATTTTACCACTAGATTTCCTTTTTGTTATTTTTCTACTTGGTATACTAAATTCTAATGAGTTTGTTTCTATTGTATTATTATTATCAATATAATTATAATTACTATTAATTATAACCCCACCTCTTTCATTAAATGATAAATCACCATAAGTTGATTCATTATTATAAGTGGATTCTTCATTTTCATATATTGGATTTTCAAAAATTCTTGGTATATTTTCCTCACTATTAAATGTAATATGAGGATTAATATTATTATTTTTAGACATACAAAAACATATATAGTATAAAAGTATTAAAATAAAAACTAAAACACCAATTAATATGTAATACCAATATATAAATTCATTGTTAGTATCTATATCGGGAACTATATCAGGAACAATATCAGGAACAATATCAGGAACATCAGGTATATTATTTGTATAATTTATATTATCTACAATATTATCTAATGTAGTAAAAAATAATGTAGATTCATTACCAATAAAATAATCATTATATTTTGCTCTTAAACTTACACTATAGTAATAACTAACATTTAAATTTTGTAAAATATATGAATAAAAATTATTACTTTTTGTAAAATTTACAATTTCATGATATATAGAATTATTCACACTACATTCAAATAAAGGAACTAATATAGAATTATTATAAAACCAATCTAAAATAACACTTGTATTTGTTAAATTTCTATAATCAAAATTATATATATTATGAGGAATTCTATTATACATAAAATAATTTTGGGGCTCACTAATTAGTGAACCAACACTATTTGAATAAGCTATCTTATATTCATAATTTGTATCTAAATCTGCTAAAGTATCAATATATTGTTTATTTAAATAATCATTAGTATAATATCCACTCGTGTTATAAAATGAATTGTATATTTGAATATTATCTCTAAATAAAATATATTGAGTAACATAACCATTTGGATTTAATGGATCATCCCAAGAAATATGTAATTTATTTTCATTACTTAATCGATTAAAATTTAAATTGATTGTTTCATTTGGATATGATTCTATACATGTATTATTATTTATTATAGTACCATTGGGGCATTCATAAGCACATGCATTTCCAGATTTATAATTATTACACTCCTGACATAAAAATCGACTTGGTCCAAAACACCCATTGCATTCAATATGACAATTAGGACAGTCTGCTCTATTATTACTTACAATAATATTAGTTGGTGTTAGATTATTCCAATTTACTTTATTTCCAAAACATAATCCCGTACGATTATCATCATCATTATCATTATATTTAATTGTAACCCCGTAATTTAACAAATATGGATTTTCTGAATAAATATAGTGTAAATTATTTAAACCTTTTAATGATTTTAAAGTATGACTATCGTAAACAACTAAATACCCTGTAATATATTCTAAATTAGATAAATTTTCAAGTGAATAAATATTATAATCACCGTTTATAAATAAACTACCATTAATTATATTACAATCTCTTATCATATTTATATCTGTATGAGTATTTATAAAAAATATATCTGATGGAGAATATCCACATCCTCTTTCTATACTGTACTCATAATTTTGTGAAGTATTGTATAAAGTTGTTGCATTTTGAGTTATTGTTAACAAAGATAAAAATAAACTTAGCATTAATTATAAAAATAATATCAATATTACTTTAAATTAAAATAATAGTTATATATTTACTATACTTTTACTTCAATATTATTTTCATTAATATCTAATGACACTAAATAATCTTTTACTTCTGATTTCCATTCTCCTTGTAAATGTAAAACATCTTTATCCTCTCCGTGAAAAATCTTAATTTTAATTGAACCATTACATCCATGTTTCTTTTTTAAATTTTTTAAATGTTCTTTCATTTCTTCTTTTTTAATATTCCAATCTACAATATATGTATTTGTTTTTCTACCATGTCTTTCTGAAAAGATAATTATTTTAACTTCATTAAAATCATTATCCTCGAAACTTATTGTATTATCACTAAAAATGATTTGCTCGTTAGTCATACTATAATAAATAGTTTTCTTTTTATATAAAAAAAATTTCAATAATTCAAAGCCAAAATATTTTTAATTTCATTTTTAAAACTTAATTGAGGAGGATTTTTCTTAAATTCAATACCATTATATATTGTATGGTCCTTTATTAAAATATTACAATATCTATTTTTTTGAATTACATTAAAATTTGAATTTTTTTTTATATCAATGTCTGGAATATGAATAACTTTTCTAATTGTACTAATCTTATTTATTCTATCTACTTTATAAATTACAATAATAAAATCTAATCCTTCTTCTTGTCTTTTCAAATAATATTCATAATTTCCATGATTAATCTTTAAATCATCTGGTAAATCTTTACAACTAAGACATTTAGATTTTACTTCAAACTTTTTTCCACATTTATTATCAGTACATATAATATCAAGCGATGGTGAATTATCATTTAACAAACGCAAACTTCTTAAACGACAACAAGGGCATGGTAAAGAAGAAACATACTGTTCCATCTTTTTTCCAATAATTTTTTTTAGTTGTGGTGCTACTTTTTTTTCTAATGGACAAAATCTACAATTATGATTACCTCCGCAAAAGTGACACTTTATGCATTTCAAAGTCATAACATTATATTTTATGTAAATTACAGTATTATTTTCAATTTTTTAAATATCATAAATATATAAGTATATATATAATAATATATATATAAATGAATATTAATGATAGTGATGATATTTTTTATAGATACAAAATGCCAATATTAGAAATAAATCAATATGGTAAAGGAAATGGTAAATTTACTAATTTAGTAAATATTAATGATTTATGTAATGCTATAAACACGCCATTAAAAATTTTGATGGTATATTTGACTCAATCTTTAGGAACTAATTACAAAGAAACTAGCTTAAATGGTCATTATAATAAAGATGATTTAATTAATCTAATTATTAAATTTAATAAAGAATTTATATTATGTCAAAAATGTAATATACCAGAATTAACTCCTTCTATAGAAGGAAAAAAAAAAAATATTAAATTAATATATAGTTGTTCTGCTTGTGGTGAAATTTATGAAAAAAAAACAAATGGTAAAATAAATGATAAAACTATAGACGCAATAATTAACTATTATAAAGTTAATGAGTTTATTAAAACAAATGGTAATGTATAAAATTATTTATTCTTCTTTAGATTCTGAAGATATGAAAATTGAGGTGCTGAATAATATTTGCGAAGTTCATTCATATTTTTAATAATATCATTTTCAGTTGCGTCATTTTTAATAGTTAGATGATTTAGACAAATGTGTGGTGAATAATGACTAACTAGTTTCTGAGTTGCACTATGAAGGTGACGATAAGCTGTAATTAGAGTTTTCATAATATATATAAATAATATTATTTATATATTTTAAATTTCATTTTTTTTTAGCCACTACAGATATAAACATAATTATAACCGCTATTTTTGAATTCATTCATAATAGTCATAAATGCAAAAGCTTCATCCAATTCATCTTGGGATATACGTTCAATAATTAGCATAGTTAATTGATGCTTACTAAATATGTCATTCATACTTTGAACCTTATTACGAAAACCATGTAGGTCTATATAATTTAGATTACAATTAGTATCTTCTTCATTGGAAAAAGCGTATGATAAATCTCGACCCATTTAATATTAATTAATATAATAATTTTATTAATTAATATTTCAATTTTTTTAAATAAAGTTTTAAATAAAGTTTTAAACAAAGCTTAGAAATTCACGAGTTACTTTTTCTACCTCTGTTGTCTTGGTCCAAAGATTATAAAATGTTTGTGATTCTGGAGAATTGTGTGGATGTGTAAAAACTAGTTTATCACTACTTTCAGTATCCATAAGGAATCCCTTATTGACTACCATATCATTAATAACATGATTAAGTTGTGATGGATTTACAAATTCACGATAATCATAACGTTCAATAAAAAGAGCGCGGTGCCCTTTATATGTATCAACAAAGACTTTATTGTGCTTTGATGAATGGTTTGTAACATGTTGATCGATTAGAAGAGACATTAAATATATATATAATATGTCTTTAATATAATACTAAATCAATTTTTTTATTAAGCTATCATTTTAGCTTTTATTCCAGGATGACAAGAATAATCAATTAATTTAAAATCATCGGTTGTTGCTTGCTCTACATCTTCAATTGTTTTAAAATCTATTAATTCTAATTGTGGTAATTCATATGGTGTTCTACTTAATTGTATATTAACTTGTTCAGAATGTTCACTGTAAATATGACAATCCCCGAATGTAATACTAACCGTATCTGGTACTTTATTTGTTAATTTAGCAACAATATAAAGTAGTAATGTTGTGGATGCAATATTAAAAGGCACACCTAAAAATAAATCTGCACTTCTTTGATACATTTTTACCGATAATTTATTATCATTACAATAAAATTGTAAGATTAATGAGTGACATGGATATAAAACACCTTGATTTGCTTGAGATGGATTATAATCAGTCATAAGTAGTCTTCTACTATTAGGATTATTTTTAATATCATCTATTAATTGTTTAAATTGATCAACTCCTCCTTCTTTCTCTCCATATGGTTTGTTAAAATATCTCCATTGATAACCATACATTGGACCCATTTCACCTACTTTATAATCAAATCCCATTTTATCAAGAAATTCTTGATTTGTATTTCCCTCCCAAATTCTTACATTTTTTTCACTTAATTTTGATGTATCTGTATCTCCTCTAATAAAAAATAATAGTTCTTCAATAATACCTCGTAAAAACATTTTTTTAGTTGTTAATAATGGAAAGTTTTTACTTACATCAAATTTTAATTCTTCACCAAATAAAGATATTGTTGAACCATTTCTACCCTGTTTTAATACTCCAAAATTTTTTACTTTTTGAAGTAAATTTAAATACTGTGTTTCGGCGGTTAATATCATTTTATATTTAGAAAATTTTAATTCATATTCTTTACCATTAGTTCTATTAATATCATTTATATAATTTTTATTACAATCAAGTTTTAAGTTTTGAAAATTAACAAAAGTATCACATTGGAAATCATTTGATGGTACAAGAGTATGATAAACATAATTTAAATCCTTATGTCTAAATGCTTCATTATAAAGCTCTGCACCGCCAATTACCCAAATATTACTATGGTCCGATGTGTAAGTATATGCATGTACTAATGCATGATTTAAACATTTGAAAAAATATATATCCTCATTTTCTGATTTTAAATCTTGACTTGTAATTACATAATTTTTTCTATTTTTTAAAAATTTATTTGGTATTGATTCCCATGTTTTTCTTCCCATAATTACAGTACTTTTTTCTAAATAACTAGTTGTTTTGCTTTTAAAAAATTCCATATCTTTTTTAAAAGACCATGGTAATTTATTTTCATAACCAATACCACCTTCTGAGTTTGTTGCTATAATAATATTAAACATTAAATATAAAATATATTTAATATTTAAACATTTTTAATCAATTTTTGTAATAAATTAAATATATTAATCTCCGTATAAAATTAAAACTGGTTTATTTATTCCACGATTTAATCCACCTAAAGTCATATCAGTTCCTCTATCTTTGAATAAAAGATATATTAATACAATTACAAATCCAACTAAAATAATATTTAAAATAATATTTTTATTACATAATTTTTTTAAACAGTTAGATTTTGATGATGTAGATGATGTAGAAGGAGTCGACGTAGTTGTTTCTGCAAAATTTTCAGCTAAATTATTTCTACTAACAGATGTAAATGGTTCACTAGTAGTAGCTTCTGCGTCTTCACTTTGTTCAGTGTCATCATTAGTAACTTGAGATGGACAAACAGAAAATTCTGTATCACTTCGATTATATATATCAATTCCAGGTGTTGTTTCACTAGCTGCAATAAAATTAAATATACCCCTCCCTCCTTCATTAAAATTACTGTTATCATTGCTAACTTTTAAATTACCATTCATAAAAGTCATATAAAGTTTATATCTTTCTGGGGAAAAAGTAATTTCTATAACAATAGTACCATTATAATTTTTAACTGTACCTGTATATTCGATATTATTTATGAAATATTTATTCCCATCGATAATAAATCTTATGAAGCTTCCTGCAAAACAATTATCTATTCTATTTTCAGTAATTATCATAAATGAATCATCGTCAGGATGATTCCAGGTACCTCTTAAATTTTCTGGTATTGGTAGTGAAGTTTCTGATGCCTCTGCAGGCTGACTTTCAAAGCCATTTGAATCATCTGGTGGTGTCACACCTAATACGGATTGTTCATTACTACTTTGTGTTGTTACTATTGGTGCGGAAGTAGTTTGTCTACTTGTTGTTGTTTGTCTAGTAGTTGTTGTTTGTATAGGCACACTTTTTTTTGGAGAAAAAGGTATATTAAAATTAGGATATCCATTTAAATTTAAAAAATTATGTGAAAATATACTCGATAACATATTTATATAATTATTATAGATATTTATTTATAATAATTATAATGAAGGAAAATCAGAATCTAGATTTATATTCACTTCTTTATTTTTTTTTAAATTTTTAAATTTATTACCAGGTGGTGGTAATCTAGGCTTGAATTTTCTTTTAATTACTTCTGGTCCTTTTTTCTCACGCATTCTTTTTGAACGCCATCCTTTTTTCTCATTAGAATCTTCTGAATTCATATCAAATATAATTTTTTTATTATTATTTTTATTTTTAGATTTCTTTTTTTTTGAATTTTTTTTTGTTTCAATTTCTGTTAAAGTAAATGTCGATTCTTCCTTACTTTTTAGTTTATTTGAAACCATTCTTAATATATCTTGAAATTCTTCCTCCTCTTCGCTATCGATTTCTATAGGAGGCAGTTCTCTACTATCTTGTATAAGTTCTTCGCTTTCATCTTCATCGCTCCAATAATTATCGTTATCTGACATAATAATTGTTATAATATATATATCTTTATGCGTTTAAATAAATAGTGCTATAACTTTAAAATTTTTTATTTTATAATTTTTATAAATATCTTTATAGTGATTAATAAAATCTTCTTTTGATTTTATATCTGGAGTTATATTATTTACATTTTCAAAATTATATAATTCTTCAAATGAATTATATAATTTAATATCTTTTACTTTTTTTCTCAATATTTTACCACGTGATGTAAATATTATAATATCATTTTTTTTTATTTCTGTAAATATACCTCTAAATAATCTCACTTCAATAGTTTTTAAATTATTTGAAATATAATTAAAAGGTTCTATTCTTATAGAAATATTCATGAATTATATTTTATTAATTATATTTTAAATTTTTATCAATTTTTTTAAAAACTATAATCTTTACTAACTTTACTAGCCCATTCAAATCTAGTAAGTAATTGTTTATTAAATAGTTTTTCTTCAGGTATTTCATATTTCTTAATAAAACTAAAAATAATGCGTGGATCTATGTAATTTGTTTTACTTGTTCCCAAACTAACATTTTTCATTTTCCCCTTAGTATCTTTTTTTAGTTTTAGTGTATCAATCTTTGCATCTATTTTTATTATTTTTTCTTTTTTATCATTTGTATTTTTACTACTTGTTAATTTACGTTTTCTATTTCGTAATTTTTTTATCATATCATCTATTTTTTTAACTGCATTATCAATATTAGTTGTAACTGCTTTTTGGTGATTACATAATAAAGCAACAGTAGTATTTGCTTGATTAAAGAATGTTATAAGATAATTAATTCGTTCTTGTTCAGGCATACCTTTTAATTTATTTTCATTAACTTTATTTAATTCTTTTTGAAATGTATTTGAAGCATTATATGTTCTCCAAACTTTAGCAGTTAAACCAGACATAAAACTATCAAGATATTCATTTAAACTAGATGAAGAGATTTTATCAAATAGTTGGTCTTTTTTATTTTTTCCTTTTATAAATTCATTTAAATTATCAAATACTTCTTTTGAAACTTTTGATTTTTTACAATATCTAATACTATCTTTACCTAAAAAATCTAATTTAATTGTATCGGTACCTAATAAAGTTAAATGTTCAACTCTCAAACTAGTTACACCAACAGTATCTGCTTTTTCTTTTGTATTTTTTTTTCCACCTACTCTTAATGCAAAATTATCTATAAAATATAATGCGGTAGCTAATTGTTTTTTACTTTGATTTTCGCTAACTAAATCTTCACCATATATTTTTCTAATACTACCTGCTTTATTTTTTAATTTACGCGCTAAATCAAATTTTTTTTCGTCACTTGCTGATTTAAATATACTTTCCATGGATGTAAAAACATATTTATTTTTACCAGTTATTTCATCTACCCATGTAGCTAACCAAACAACATTAGTATCATTAATTACTTTTTTCCAATTTCCTCCTACATTTGGAGTAGGTATTTTAGCTTCTTTATCTAAATTTATAGTCACATCTTCAGGCATTATTCTTCTTTTAATTTTACCTAACTTTGGATGGTCACCTCTACCCATAAATATACCCGGTGGTTCTATTTTATAATTACCTACTTTTTGTCTAGCACCATCAATTATAATATATTTATATGGCATTTCTAATAATTCTTGTTTTTCTTTTAATTTTAATTTTGTTTCTTTACTTAGTTGTTTTCTTCTATCACTTAAATTATCTAAATGTTTTTTAACTTCGGATAAATCAAAATCATCGATAGAATTTGCTTTTATTTCTTTTGGTAAAACTTTACTTAAATCACTAAAAAAATTTTTTTTAAATCTTTGATTTTTATCATAATCAGTACCAACATATTTTGCATATAATGTAAGATATTCTTCTACTATATCAGGTACATTTACTTTAGAACCATTTAAATAAATATTTATATTATGACGTTCATACAAATTTGGAAAATAAGGACCATTGTGTCTAAATACTGTCCATTTTTTATCGTTCATTAAAAAAAGATAGAATTAATTATTTTAAAATAAAATTATAAATAGATAAAGTTATTTTTTCTAAAATATTAATGTCAAAAAAAGATATAGTCGTAAAATTTAATAATATTACAAGGGACCTTTTATTAGATATGAAAGATATAATTGGAAGTAATTATACAAATAAATTTAATTTAATAACAAGAATGAATTCTACTTTACCTATTTCAAAATTTAAGTTAAATGTTTTAAAATATAAAGAATATATATTTGATAAAAACCCTGATTATTTTGAAAATGAAAGTATTATTATAGATGAAATAAATAGAAATAATGAATTAAGTGAAGATAAAGAATATTATTTAAATGAATATTATAATTTAAAAAATATTTATTTTAATATAGATGATAAATCAAAAGATAATTTTTGGGATATATTAAAAGTTTTAGTATTCTTATGTGAAAATTATCATTTAAAATAATTATGAAAACTTATAATTTTGATATGGAAGGGTATGACATAATAGTGGATAAAAAATATTCATGATTGAATGTAAAAACATAATAATAAAAACAAACATACTACTAAAACTATCTCCAATAAACTCATTATTTTCATCTTCATTTGTTAGAAAAAAGTACATATATCCAAGTGGAAAAATATAATATGGAATAATTACATTAATTGTTAAAATAGCAAAGTTTAAAATATAAAATAGCGAACGGAACATTAATAAAATAAATATTTAAATAAAATTATTAATTTTCAATTTTTAATATATAAATATATATATATACAATGATTAATGATTTTAAAACCTTTAAAAATTTAGAAAAATTTTCCACTAATTTTAAAGAATGTAATAATAGTAGAGAGTGTGGAAGTGCAACTCATATACGAATTACTGAAGATGTAAAACCAAATGCATTTGCCCGTAATACTAGAATTGAATCTGTTGTGATAGAAGAAGGTGTTACAAATATTGGAAAGAATGCTTTTTTTGGATG
>MDTD01173082.1_pt1 | contig 17436 bp, 22 predicted proteins | sample 811221 | NCBI WGS metagenome assembly MDTD01 (sample SAMN05326646, study PRJNA326480) | marine metagenome | isolation source: seawater | place: Pacific Ocean: South West | collected 2011 | reverse complement strand
GAGGAGAGAAATGAAATATTTCAAATATTTTTATTTTAGTAGGCGATGCGCCTTTTAGCAGCTTTTCTTTATATATAGGATTAAATATACTAGTAGAAGTATCTGACCCGTCAAAAGCCTTAAGAGAAAGCTCAGTTACACCTGCTGGTGACCCTTCAGGAGCAGGTATAACCATGTCTTCATAAATGTTATAATCTTGTTTATCATGCTCAAGCTTTATATATCCTCTAATAGAATCTCCTATGCCACCTACACCTGATTCTGTAGCATATGGCTCAGCTCTTCTAACAAGATAATCTAATGTCTCTCTTGGAAATTTCTGCTCTTTACCATGAGGCCCTGTCATTTTATCAATAATAGGACTAGCATCACCGGCTGGGTCTGTTGTTTCTATTTCAGTTGTTCCAATTTTATATTGACCTTTTTTATTGCTGACCTTAAATCTAGAATCAAAAGTATCTTGTATTAAAAGTGGAGTTGTATCTGGGCTTGTATCATCGTAATAATAATGATTATTAATATTTTTCTTAAAAGTTTCAAATTGTCCTATGTTTGTTCCTAACAAGTTTGACATATAAGATTCAGCTTGATGTTGATTTGTAATTTTAGAAAATACAAGAACAGCTTCTTCGAAGTTAGCCCATATTTGTTTAGATGTTAATTCTACTGACATTATATCGTCGCCAAGTTTTCTTTTGACATACAATACCATACTATCAGCTTCTGATTTAAAATGATCATCATCATCATATACACCAAAGGGTGTTGCTTTTGTTGTTAACGCAAACGAAGCCATATTTATTCCTATTCTTTATTATTTATATATAAATATAGGAGCATGACAATAATTTTTATAAATCAGAGTCAATATCTGTAAAAATAAGTCGCCACTTATTGTCTAGTCCTTTTAAAAACCCAAAATTACCTATATGAGTATCTTTTATATTTGTTGTAAATGATTGATCTAACAAAGAATCTAGTTCATTAGAGAATAAATTTAAACCTTTTGCATCAGATTGCTGTATTAAGTCTAATGCACCTTTAAGCTTACTATTATTGTTTGCAGTTTTAAGAATTTGACTATGCATATAAATAAAAAATTGATACAGTCTTTTTTTATAAAAGTCATCAGTAACCTTAATATGATCAACGTGATCTTTATCTCTAGGTTTTCTTTTTCTTCTATTAAATATTGCATTTTTTAAATTTCTAGCTAACATTTTAAACTTAGGATATTTTTTATTCATTTCGTCAATATATGCATTATCTATTTTATCACCTCTAAAATTAAACATAAATCCAATATAGTAAACAAAACATGAACTTTCATTTACTATAGATGTATTTAATAGTCCACCACCTTCAAACAGGTCAAATGTATATTTGAATTGCTCTTTTATATCTTTTAAAATATCTTTTCTAGTTAATATTTCTTCAAGCATAACTGCTTTTTCAACTGACATCCATGATCCATCTTTAGCACTAGCATACGTTTTAGGAAAGTTTTTAAGATATCTTATATTTGGTGTAGTTTGTCCTGTGCTGAATCCAATTTCTGAAAGATTGTCTTTTTTTGCTTTTTCGTTTAATGCTATTTTAACAATAACACTTTCAGCTCCAGGTATTACAACTGCTACTCTATAAATACCAGCGCCTAGTACTTTAATACCTAATTGTTTAATGCACTCGCTCAACCTTTGTATTCTCATTATAGTTGTTGCTAATTCAATAAATAGCTGTCTATTTTTACTGTTATTATTAATTTTTTCTTCGTAATATTCTAGTGCTTTGTTAATTTTTTCCTCATAGAATTCTTTTTCTTTTTTAAGAACATTTACTGGATTAAACCCTAGGCCAAAAATTTCTTCTTTATTAATATTAACGCTGATATCTGCAGGATCATATGACGCAGGCTTAGTTATATTACTGTCTACTTTCAAAGATTTATTGTCTCTTAACTTACAAATCATTCTTTCGTCTATGTTTAAATTACTTAAACTCATAGATTTACCACCAACTGATTTTTGTTTTAATAAACTATCTAATGATTTCATGGTACTAACTATAGCTTGATGATCTTTGGGCCCAATATCTTCTTTTAAAACACTTCTAATGTATCTTTTTAATAATATACTCATAAAAAATCTTTCACTATACTTTATATAGTAAATATAAATCTATAAACAAAACAGTTAAATTATCAAACAGCGAATACTAAAAAACCCCTACAATTAACATAAGAAATCATGCAAAGGTTTTGTATAATATTTTTTATTTAAAATTAGACTATAATTCAGAGTACGGTACTAAACATATCTTTTCCAAAGAATGACAATATGCTCTTATGACTTGCATTGTCTGAATATTTTTTAAAACTTTCCACTCATTTGATTTCCATGTAAAAACTTCGTCTAGTTTTAGTGTATCTGGCACAATCTTTTTAACTTCAGTCTTTTTCACTTCAGCCTTTTTCACTTCAGTCTTTTTCACTTCAGTCTTTTTCACTTCAGTCTTTTTCACTTCAGTCTTTTTCACTTGTTTTTGCGTCATAATTTATTCCTTTAACTTTATAATTAAGCTGGTGCACTTGAACCTGCAATCATTAATGAAACAAGTACTTTACCTGATGCACTTTTTTGTGCTGTATTTCCTCCACCGGCGTTTATTAGTGCAACTGATGTTTTGGCTGCCACAGCCACAGGATCTGCTAAAGCGCTTACTTCACCTACAGTATCATTAGTATCAGCACCAATACCTGTTACAAGATCTGTTTCTCCTGCAAGATCAACACCTGAAGCTTTGTCGTCGTTTGGTGAAATTGCTAAAGATAAATCGACAGCAGCTAGATCACTTTTTTCAATTAACTCTGCAGAAGCCCATAAAACTACACTATTTGCTGGTAATTTTTTAGATAGATATTTAACTACACCATCATCAGTTCCAGTTAGTGTTACACCACCAAAATCAACAACTTCTTGATAAAGGTGTACACCACTTGTTAATGTTGCATCAGGTGTAAAACTAACTCCAGTTCCATTTTCTTGAACTAAACCTTTTGAATGACTTACTACTACTTTTGGCATAACTTCCTCCTTATAGGATAAACTTGTCCGCATGATTCCAGTGCACTGGCGGGGTCAGCTGTTATGTTTTGCACCGGGCCTATCGTTATATATTATCTATTATTCGTTTTTTAAAAAATAAATTAAGCGTCTGAAGTGCTTAATTGATCGTCACCCTCAACCTCAACCTCAGAGTCATCCCCACCCACTTCACTATCATCGCTTGAATCTTCACTTGCACTCTCACTCAAACTAACAACCGCTTCTGCCTCTTCTTGACTCGCTGCTGCTGCCTCTGCCTCTTGACGTTGTCTCTCTTGCTCCTCAGGGGGTACTAATGAATTAACAGCCTCTTGTAAAGTATGCGCATCTTGCAATGAAAATGCGCCTCTTCTTTGTGCCACTTGCACAGCTGATAATAAAACGTTAATACTTCTTACTTGTTCTGGTGATAATTGCATCTATAATTTCCTTTCCATTTAGATTTTATTTGAATAATTTTTAAATGCCAGTTAATTATAAACACCAAATTTTAAATGTACATACTTTTTTAAAATTTTTTTTAATTATTTTCTTTTAAGTCTTCTAGCTTTTCTTACTTTTCTAGCAGTTTCTTGTATTCTTTGTTCACTTAAATGTTTTTGATATTCTTCTTTGATAATTCTATTAAGATACTCAGCTGTAATTTTTAAAGGTTGACCTGTTAATTTTGCTTGCTCTTCAAGAATAATTCTTTTTAATTTACTTTCAGTTAATTTCATTTCTTAAACTCCTTTTTTTGTCGAATATTATTAATTATCTTTTATCTTCTAAAAGTTGAGATAATTGTGTATCAATTCTAGCTAGCTTAACATCAATTTTTTGTAATGCTTGTTGTATTGTTATAATTGCAGCATCTTGACTTTTCATTCTTTCTGATAAGTTTTGTACTTTATTTTCCAAAACTGACATTTGACTACTAGTTCCTTTTTGCTCTTTATGCCAAGCATAAAACAGGCCTAATAAGCCTATTAAACTACCTAAAGATAATACGAAATTTGTTTCCATTTTATTTAACCTTTTCTTTTTTATTCAATTATAAATATCAAATAAAGTCCCTATTTTACCAACAAAAACGTAATAGTACTAGCAAAAACCACAGATGTAGTTCCTATTATCCACTGATACTTTTTTATTCTCTCTTTGGATAATTTTTTATTTGTAACTAGTTCAATTTTAATTTTATTTTTTTCTTCTAATAACTTATCATATCTCAAAATATATGATTTTACAATTCTATCATGTTCTCTTTGTACCTTTAAAATATTTTCAGAACAAAGCTCATCTCTTTTTTGAATCTTTAAATCACAATTTTTTTCTACATCTTTTAAGTGACTTTTTAATACTTTAAAATCAAACAAATCTAAACAAACTGTGTCTAACTCGAATTTATTTTTTTCTTTTTCTAAAAATAATTTTGTATTTAATTGATATTCATCTACAATTAAATTAGTATCATAATGCATGATATCTGACTGTGCAAAACAATTACTAGATAGAATAGATATAAAAACTATTAGTAATAACTTTAATATATTAATCATGGTATTCCTTTATTGATTTTTACATATCTTACATTTAGCATCTATGTATAATTTTTTAATTTTTTTAATTTTCTCAGCAATTCTAACATTACAATGTTTAGACTCTCTATCAATTATTTGAGTTTCTCTATCATATCTTTCTTGCTGAATCTTTTTAATTTCATTTTCTAAATTAACTACTGTATTAGTTAATATATCATTTTTAACTTTATAATCATCTATTGTTCTAATTTGCTTAACACAAAACTCTGAAACTATAGGTTCACTAACTGACAGTCTACCTATTAATAATAAACACAATCCTAAACATATTAGTATAATAATTTTTTGTGCTTCTTTGTTTTCATGAAGACTTTTTAAAAAACTAAAAAAAATTTGCATTTTTTTCTCCTTTTCTTTTAAAAATAAAACTTGCTTAATATAATATATAATACAAATTATAAAAAGGAGTATTTTTATGTTTAATTTATACAGAATCGTTTCTGTTTTAGTATTAGTCTCTTTAGTAGCTTTTGTTGGCTGCGAAAAAGACGAAGAAGAAAGTGAAGGCGGAAGAGCTGTTGATTGTCTCAGCGGTTGTGAAGCTGGCTCTGAAGGTGGAAGTCAAGCAGGTTCCGAAGCAGGTTCCGAAGGTGGTGAAGCTGCTGGTGAAGAATCACCAGTTGCAGGAGAATCAAATAGTAATCAAGACGTATCTGGTGGTGAAGAACAACTAGACTGTGCACCTGAGTTTGAAGCTGAAGATGGATGTGAAGAACCTTTACCTGTAGTAGATCCTGCATGTGAAGCTGGATCATTAGAAGAAGGTGAGGACTGTGATGATTCACCAGAAGCGGGAGGTAGCGACGGTACTGAAAGTACTTCTGAAACTCCTTCAGATATGGGCGTGTAACTTTAAACTTTTAAATTTTAAAAAATAATTCTCGTCATCCATAATAATTAATAAATATAGCAAAACACGAGAATTCAATGTCAAAATATTCAAACTTAGTAACAGTATTAAAATCTAACAATAACCAGTTCAAATCTTGGTACCTAAATGAAAACAACGAATATGAACTAATAGACAAGACTTTTTCAAAATTTTATGAATTTAATGAAATTGCAATAAACGATATACATGACTTACATAAACTTGTTCTAGAATATTCTTATAGAGGAGATACTTGTTTTGTAAGAGGTAAGATAACTGAGCATGGCTATGAAGAACAAAGAAAAGGTTATAGAATTAGAAGAGTTTCTGAAAATAGTCGTGCTAAAGAAAACAATGAATTAATAAAAGAGACTATAAAAGATTATCCTAAGAATTGGTTGATGTTGGATATTGATAATTTTCCTACACCTGAAGGTACTTTATTGAATTTTTCACATCATAGAGAAAGAGCTGTTGAAAAATTTATTAAAACACTTCACGAATCTTTCCATAATTCATCGTATGTATGTCAGTTTTCTAATGGCATGTTTATGAATAGCAAAAAAATAAAAGCACATTTATGGTTTATGCTTTCAGAAAGTTATAAATGTAAAACATTAAAGCCGTGGTTTGAAAAACACTGTTCAGGTGTTGATAAATGTGTTTTTAGGCCAGGTCAGATTTTATATACATCTAATCCTAGATTTGTAAATTCTCGTGATCCTTTGAAAAGTAATAGGATATACTTGAAAGAAAAGAAAAATAATACAGTCAATTTACCAAAAAAAAGCGTTTTAAATGAATATTTAAGCTTAGACAATTAAAAAAGGAATAAAAATGAAGTTAACTGCAAGAAGACTTAGACGTATAATTAGGGAAACAATTAATGAAGCTGATGGTACTAGCGGAACTAGAGGTGGAGTAGCTGTCCCAGGATCTTCTGATCCTTACTCTAGAAATACTTGGTTCCCAGGACATGGTCCAAATCAAGGAATTACAAGAGTTGACGATGATTCATCAGAAGTTGGTGGAGGTTTAGACTCTGCTGATAGTTTTGGATACGGTGGTCCATCAGCACAACAAGGTACGGATCAAGATATTGAAGGTATTGAAGGTGAAACTGGAGATACTGAGTCAGCTTATTCTGAGAGTGATTTTAAATATGTAATTGATTCTCAAATTACAAGAGGTAAAGCTGGAAATATACTACATGTATCATCTGGCAAATCTTTCTCTATGACTGAAGGTTCAACTATGTCAGATTCGCTTAAAAAATATCATAATAAACCTGCTTCTAGACAAAACGTCAAAGTTAGATGTACTGATATTTTGGAAGTAATGATAAAAGAAAGACTTATGGCTAGCCCAAATTCAAAAGGTGCAACTGACAAAGCAGGAAAAATAAAGCTTGACATTCAGTGGCTTAATGAACTAATTAAAAAGCCTTTAGAAGATATAAAAGAATTTAGAGCTATTGGTATCAGAGGTGTTAATACAGGAAAGCTATATCCTTTAGATGAATACTTTGAGAAATACTTGTTACAAAGAGGTATGCCTGGCTCTATTGATGCTATGAACGAAAATAGAGATAGAAGAAAATTTAGATAATACAATAAGGCAGTCTAATGCTAAACAAAATACAAAGAAAAATGCTAAGCGATGGAATTGAAAAACTAGCATTAGAACATATGTTATTTCACGTTGAAAAAAATAGAAAATTAGACGTATACACACCATCAATTGTAAATTATCATAAAAGTTTAATTAATAATACAGTAAATGAAACTTTCAAGTATGATTATTATATCTATAACTTTAAAACTATTATTTCTGAAAAGATAAATCACGATAGCTTTAGCAATGCAGATAAAAAATTAATCAATAAAACTAAAAACATATCAGATGACATAACAAATCGATTCTCTAAAGGATATATTTTTAGACCTAAACATATTTATGAAAGTGGTGGTATTTTACATATAGAATGGAAAAAATTTAATCTTTCTGACCACATTAGATTTTTAAAAGAAAGTATTGCTCATGAGGTAATAGCAATTGGTGATACTAACTTGCTAAATGGTTTTTGGGATGGTTCAGGTCACTTAATAAAAGAAAGCAAAAAAATTCTTTCTGAGAGTGGTGCTTTAGGTTGTAATAAGAAAAATTACAAGTTTGCTAAAAATGTATTTGATTATACTAAAAATGAAGTGATTGATATTTTAGAAGATGCTGGATTTATAGTAGAAAATATTTATAGTGCAGGATCATTAAGAAGAAAGAAAAACGTAGTTGGAGATATTGATTTAATTGTTAATATTTTAGGTCATGATCAAACTGGATTAGTTGAAAACAATGTTTTATCTGAAAGAAGATTTTTAGATCAATACGCATGGTTGTTTGGTAATACAATTAAAAGAAATATAGATTCTGAAAAAGCTTCGACTTATAAAAACATTACACAGTTTATTAAAGAAGGCATGCAATGTGATGTTTTCTTTTGTACACCAACAGCACTTCCTACTAGAATGTGTTATTGGACAGGATCAGCAGCACACAATGTAAAAATGATGTATGAGGGCTATAAAAAAGACATTCTATTTTCTTTTGATTACTTATATGACAAAGGAAATAAAAAGCTACTAAATCCAAAAAATGAAAAAGATATTTTTTCAATGCTTGGAATGGATTATATTCCTCCTGAACAAAGAAGATAGTTCATATATTCTTTCTTCTTTTTTCTAGTTAGTTTCTTAAACTTATATTCTTTTTTTGATGCATCACTTCTAGATTCGCATACTTCAGTATGAATATATCTACATGGTGATCTACTTCTTGTATATTTAGCACCACCTTTTAACACACCGTTATGCTGTTTTAATCTTCTTTCTAAGTTTGTGGTAATACCACAGTAGAACGTGTCGTCACAGCAGACAACAACGTACATATACCAAATCAACTATATTTTCTCAACTCTATAATATTTTTCTTTGTTTATATGGGGGCTAAAAAATACCAGTCTATTTCCTTCTGGATCTATAACACTAAAAGATGTATCTCCCCATTCATTTTCAACTAACTCACTAATTTCTATATTTTTTCTAGAAAACTTGTCATGAAGTTTATGTACATCTCTAACTCTATTGGAAAAAGATATACTTCCGTGATAATTTTTATTTGAAAAGTTTCTTTTATTTTTGGAAAATAGTTCTACTATATTTCCCCCTATAGAAATCATAGTTCCATCACCGTCACTATGTCTCCAATATTTAACAACAGGAAACTCTAAGATTTTATTGTAGAATCTTGTCATATTATCCATATTAGAAACATAAACATGAAGTCTAACTTCACGTGAATATGCATTCCAAGAATTTGAAAGATCAATACCTAAATCCTTAGCTCGATTTATCTCTGCTTTTGATGTTTTAACTTTTTTCTTTTTTTCTACTACGTTATTACTAAAATACATTATACCTTCTAACTAAGAACTTATTTCATATTAATATATATTTATTTATGTGCTTAATTCTTCATAAAATTCTTCTTTTAAATCTTCAATATCATCTTCAGTCATATGATCTTCGTAAGTATTAAAATATACTTTTATTACTTCAGGATTGTAGTAATTAGACAAGTAATAATAAAAAATTGAAGATATTGTATTACTCTTATCTTCTTCGTCTTCTGCTGTAGAAATTGCTGATTTTATTTCGCTTTCAATGTTTTGCTCTAGACTTTTATCTTCATTTTCATCTGATTCAGTATTAAAAGATGATTTTTCATATATCTCTATTAACTTTTTATCTAATACTTCTATAGATGTCTTTGGTATTAGTTTATTAACTACTTCTTCTTCTAACTCAATATTATTTGCATCCTGGGTAATATTTTCATCAAAAATTATAGCAGGTTCTTCGTTTGCAATATCCCACATATAATATCCTAATGCTATTTTTCTATATCTATCTTTATGTTTATAGTCTTTCTTTATACAATATAAAAGTAAAGTACCAGTACTTGTAATCTCATTAAAGTGATTACTCTTTTCACCAATAGCACTTGTACACCAACTAACTTTATCTTTTAAATCATATCTTAGCATTTCTTTTGAGCCATCTGAATATGATGTTGCCCAAGCTATAGATCCTATTGAAGTTTTAGGATATACGTAAACCCACGTGTCATCTTCATAGATTATTTCACCATGTGACTTGTCATTTATTATTTCACGATGCATTTCAGCTTTTAAAAGTTTATTTGATAAGCAAAGATTTAATTGATTTTTAATTGTACTCTCTAATACATTTCCTAAAACAATATTGTCTTTTTCTTTGTAATTTAAATAGCTCCAGCATCTATCTTTATGCCTTAAACATAACTTAACCAAATTAGGCAATACAGATTCAGTATTTGAATTTACAGACTTAGAAATAAATCTAGTATACGGTCTTAAGTTAGCGTAGTTATCTCTAATCAACTTTTGACTTTCACTTGATATATTACTCATAGTTGAAAGAAAGTTTCTAAGACTTAAAGGCTTGTTCTCTAAAAGAATTCTTTTTCTTAAAGATTCTACTATATATTCTTTTAACTTTATCATTATTAGTCTTTCTTTAGTTTGTACTTTCTCCAAGCAAACTTTTCTCTATTTGTTAAATACATTTTATCATGATCATGACCATAAGCTTCTTGCTCAAACCTAATATCTCTATATGACTGACTAGAGAATCCTTTTTTAAGGATAACAGCATTATATAAAAAATCATAAAGATAAATCAATAAAAATCCAATATAAAACAACTCTTTATACTGATGATAATGTATTAGCTCGTGTCTTAATGTTTTAGGTGGTATTGTTTCTCTGCAAATAATAAGTGGTCCTAAAGTAATTGCATAAATATTAATAGGAGTAAACTTACTTAATATTTTAGGTATTCTAGAGTTTTGTAATATAATAGGCATATTAAATTCCTTTTACGTATTATACTAAATATCATCTAAAACCCAAATATTGCTACCACAACCCCACACTTTATATAACTTCATTTCAGCAGCTTTTTCTCTTTCTGATAATATACCATCAGACTTTACAATAAACCTATCATATCTATTAATGCCGTCTGAATACCAATAGTCTATTCCACTGTCACCTACAAGTTTAAATCCTACTTTTTTATAACCTAAACCTTCTCCAAATCTTCTATCAGCATACGTCATTATTTTTGAATTCTTATTGTTTCTTATAAAATGTTTTATTAACTTACTTAATCCACCTACAACAACCTTGTTTAAATCACATGCAAATCTACTTATTTCCCAATATTTATTCCACTTTTTCTGTCTAGGCTTTCTAAATCCAATTGCACTAACTAGTGATTCTTTGTAATACAAACCCAATCTAACACTACTATTAACTGATCCGCTTATATGACATTTATTCATAAATAAATCAAATTCTTTTTTATCTATTTCTTTTACTTCACATTTTCTTGCCCAGATTCTATCACAAAGACCAATTCTATTTTTTATCATACTCATGCATATATCTTTTTTAAATGCCCATTCATCTGAAAATATGTGCATTAACTTTATATTTTTTAATCTGCATTCAATTGTTTTGTTTAGTAAATCACGTTTTGATGTAGAATCAACTATGTCACTATGCCAATATAAACCATTAAATTCTATTCCAAAGTTATTCTGCTTTAAACAGATATCTATTTCTTTTGGCTTAATAATAGTTCTATCACCACTAATTACATCTTGTATCCCAAGGCTTACAATATAGTTAAATATTTCTAGTTCAGCTTTTGATTTAGTTATAGGAAAACACTTAGGGCATAAAGAGCCTCTTTCAAATGCTTGTAACGTCTTCTTTGATACAAAGCTACACTTTTTACATTTAAATTCTAGGTATTGTCTTTGCCTACTAAAGTATTCTTCTATAGGAGTTAATATTTCAAACTCTTCATTTCTTTCAAAAACTCTTTTTAATATTTCTTTTCCGCCTAATCTTTTAGTAAAACTTATTTTATTTTTAGTTTCTTCTTTATGTTTTTTATTCCAGAAAGGATTACTTTCTCCAACTTGTCTCGCTATTCTATTATCTTCTTTATATGTTTTTCCTTTATTCCAAGCTTCATGCTTTCCTCCTTTTTTACCACCTTCTATCATTCCAATTTTCGCACAATCTTTACAGTATTTTTTAAATTTATATGCTGAGTACCGTGTTTCTTTTCCACAGACTTTACATCCCACTCGATTGTTATATATATACTTTTTAGTGTAGTCTTTACTTTTCATCTTATGCACTTTTTGCAAATGATTGCTAAAGTCTTTTCCTACACCTTCATAATCACATATTTCACATTTCACGTCGTAACCCCTTTTTGTGGTATATACATAAATATAATATAAAATTAAATAAATATTTACACATAAAAAAACCACCAAAAAGGTGGTATCTTTACTTATCTAAAGTTAACTAATATATCGAGCTAAACGATTAGCTTTAAATATTATCTTAGATGATGTTCATGTCTAAGCATGTAACTGTACCGTAGAAGTCACCACGTACCATTTTCTTACCGTAGCGAGTCATTACACCCTTGCGTGGTGTGAAATCATCTGGTTGGAAAATGGTTGGAGTAACGATGAGTGGTACATATGGAGCATAAACGAAACCAGTCTCTAAGTAAGAACCACCTTTGTAACCTACAAGGATCTTATTTCTTGGGAAGTAAGGATCTTTGTAAACAGTAAAGCGATTTGAAAGAGAACCAATCTTTTCAGCACCCATTGTGAAAGGAGCACCAACTTGTCCGTCACCGTCAACGCTATAGCTAGGACGATATAGTACTGAAGCTTCTAAAATAGTTGCTACGTCTGGAGAAACCACGATGAAGTTCGCAGATCCACGTAAAGTTTTTCTGTGAATTTCGTTTGCAACGTCAATAACAGTCTCAGTTAAAGTCTCATACCATTCACGAACTGTACCAGTGAAAGCTGGTCCAGGGTTAAGAGTAGAAGTACGAGCAATTTCTGCACCAGTTCTTTTATTTACAAATTTACCAGGTGAACGACTCCAGAAGAAGTTCGCACCTTTAGCGCCAACAAGAAGATCATTAAGAATCTCACGGTCAATCTCTAATGCAATTTGCTCAGAAAGAATTTGAGTTAATTCAACTTCAGCATCCATTGAGTGATATGCATTAAGATCTTGCGCAAGCTCAGGACTCCAACGAGCTCTTAACTTACGTGTTTGTGCAGTCACAGGAATTGATTCGATCTTGATATCAATTTCTGGAATATTAAGAGCAGTTCCAGCACTGTCTTTTCCTTCGCCATCACCTTCAAAAGGCATTGAAGTAGCATCAACTTCACCAAATGGTTGAGCTGAATCGTGTTCTAAAGTATCTGCTTTTATATAACTAACTGCAGCATCTTTCATTTGTGCAGCACCGTTATTAGCTGCTTTTAATAATGAAGCCGCTGTAACAGTCTTTGCTGTGTTAATTCTTACTACCATAAAAACGTGTGTTGCATTACTAGGTAGTGCATCAACAAATACGCCGTTTACTAATCTTTGAAGTCTATTTAGTCTTCTTACATTTGCTGATGTTCCTGACTGAACATCACTTCCTGCTGCAACTACAAGTTCAGAATCATCACCTAAAGTAATAGAAGTAATACCGATATTTTTTGAAAGATCTACAGCAGGAGTGGTAAGCTCAGAAATTTTCAATCTTAAAAGATGAAATTTGTGTGTTGCTAAAGCATCCAAGTCTAATAATTGCGCATCAAAGCCTACTAGTTGTAAGTGGCTTTCGAGAGAAGAATCAAAATCTGCAATAGAAATTATGCCATCATCTGCAATATCATTATCAGATGCAACTTTTCTAGAATAACCGCTACCAGTAAGATCATATTGTCCTCCGGCTGCATCTGCACCTTCTCTAATGTCACGACCGTCAGGGTTACCATAGATTGACTGACCTTTAGTGTGGAAAGCTCCTGTATCGTTTCCATAAGTATAGTCTAAGTAAAAAAGAAGTCCACTTGGAAGACTCATTGGTTGGATTGAAACTAATTCATTAGCTACAAGACCACCAAATACACGACGTACAATAGGGAATGCAATGTTAGTGAAACCACCAACGTCACCGCTACCCATAGTATTAGCTTCACGCAAAACTTGAGCAGCTTGGTTCTCTAATAGAGTAGCCATATTTTCGCGGTTAACTTCGCCCATACCACGTAAAAGGCCGGTACGAGACCATTTCTCGACCAATCTCTTGTTTTGTTGGCCTACGTGACGATCACGAATGCCTTCAGTTAATTTTTGTAATGTAAATGACATTTAAAAATTCCTTTTCTTTTTGTTATTGTTAATAAATATTAATCTAAATTTTAAAATAAAAAATTATTTCTTAATTCCAGCTAAAGTTGCCCATCTATCAAGTGCTACGTTTTCATTTAATTTTTGAGCACTTGCAGTTGAACGAGATGAAGATCCAATCAATTTACGATTTGAACCTTCAGATAATCTTCTTCCAGAATTACGTCCACGAGTTAGAGATTTTGAAAGACTAGTAAATAAAAGTTTTGCTTCATTAATTGTCTTTGCATTATCTAATGATTCAACAATATGTCGTTGTTGTTTCATAGACAAATCTCTGTTTTGCATAAGCTTGTTAGCATATAAAAGCTTTGCGTTGAATAAGTTCATTTCACTCAATTGACGTTTCATTCCACGAAGCGTCTTTTTATATTGAACAAGCTTGCTTTCGAGCATGCGATTCTTTTTCACAGCTCTTCTTCTTGCAGCTTCATTTTTCATTTCATGTCGATCTAATAAACTATCATCAATATCTGCTACTAATTCATCATCATGCATTTCATCCATTTCATCCATTTCATGCACTTCATCCATTTCATGCACTTCATCCATTTCATCATCTTCACAATATTTGTTTTCATCTAGTTCTTCGTTTTCACGAATTTTTCTCATTTTAGAAATTTCTCTTTTTAGCATGTTTTCATCAATTTCTAAAAACAATTCTCCTTTTCTTTGAGATGATTCTTGGTGCAATTCATATTCCATTTCACCTAAGTCTAGGTCATCATCCATTTCCATTATATCATCATCATCACCTTCTAATTCTAAATCTAAATCATCCATCTCACCTTCACCTAAGTAGTATGATTCTTCAATTTCTTCACCCTCTTCTTCGTCATCACCTAATCCAGCTAGATCCATTAAAGGCTCTAAAGCGACAGATAAGTCTCTTTGTGAAATAGAAACTTCGTCATCTTCTTCTTCTTCTTCGTCATCTTCTTCTTCTTCATCATCATCATCGTCTTCAAAGCCTTCAAGATCTCCCATTTCATCAGACATCTCATCTGAATCAGACATCTCATCTTTTTCTTCAGCTTCTTCTTCTTCGAAAAGATCCATTTCTAAAAGATCTTCTAAGCTTTCATTTAAATATCTATTACTATTTCGTCTAGTTGACATATTTTTTAACTCCTTAGATAATTCTAAATATTCTTTTAATAATGTTTTATCAGATTTAATTATACTACTAAATTTAATATTTTTTAATTCATCACATAAAAATTTATATGTTTCAACAATTTTTCTTTTACTACGATCAGAAATATTATTATTTTCAGATAAAAGTATTGATTTTTTAAGTATTATAATACTTTCTCTAATTTCAGACAGTTTTTTACTTATAGCATTAAATTTTGAATTTTCATTAACTAATTTTTTAAACAAGCTTACAGCTTCATTAGACATACCTGAAGCTATATTCTCTGAATCACTTTGAAGATCTACATCATCTTCTAGTTCGTAAGACTCTTCAGATCTAATATCATCTTTAAAAAGTTCTTCTTCTTGTGCTTCAAGCTCATCATCAATATTGGTTTCATCTTCTGGTAAATTTTCTCTTAATTCATCACTATCTAGATCATCGTAATAATCTTCACTAGATTCATCTCCAGATATTGCGTTTTCTACTAAAGATTTTATTCTAGGTGATATTGTTTGAATTATTTTTTGTTTTGCTTTTTCTTCTGCAGCATTTTTTATTTCATCTGCAGCTTTTATTGCTTCTTCATATAGACTGTTTGACATATGTTATACTCGCATTCTCATATTATTATTAATTATATATTAGACTTTAAATTTTTATTTTTATTATATCTATAATGTTTTTTAACAGCTAGATCATCCTGTTCTATTTGATCAAATGCTTTTCTTAAATTTCCAGAAGTTGTCCCATCACTATCCTCCCAGTCATCATTAATGCTTTCTAACTCAGTGTTTCTTGAGACCATATATCTAGACCCATCTTTATCGGCATTAGAAGGCTGTTTATAACCTTTATGATTTATATAAGCACCATTGTGAACTCCACCCATTGACCCTAAAGTTGTATTGTCAATATGATAATGTTTGCTCTTGTTTCCTGTATTTTTTCCTTTAGGAGATGAAGCAACTGCTATATTTCCACTAATTCCTAGTTTTTCATATAAGATAACTTCTTTTATATAGCTTTCTATTAAGTTACCTGATATATTTACGCCGGCATTTAAATATTGATCAGCGTAATAAAACGGATCTGTTCCTTTTATTGCATATGAGTCGTTAGGTTGGACTTGTAAAGCTGATCCTATTTTTTTATTAAACTTAACATCTAAATCATCTATTTCTTCATCTTCTAAATCTTTACCCCTAGACTCTCTATCATCATATGGACCAACCTCGCTTGACAAAGCATCTCCAGCATTCCACTCACTACCTGTTCCGCCATTTTGTGTCTTTACATACCCTAAGTCATTTCTACCATCATAGCTACCAGGACCAACATTGGCTATAGATCTATTAAAGGGTATAGACATTCAATAACCTCTACTCTGTCCAATTATAGTCTGTTGTAAAACTTTGATTATACTCACCAAAAGCAGGACCATCAGTATTTGGTGCAGATTGTTCTTTTCTAGATATGTATCTATTTAAAGTTATTGAACCACCTTCTTGATGTGATTTTACTCCATAACCTCTAGATCTATCAAACTCAGCTCCTGTTTGTTCTAATCCTGTTGTATCAACAGAACCATCTTGATTTAGCTTAGGAACTCTTAAATTAGGCCCTCTGAGATTAGGAGCGTCTGGAGCTTCTGAAGTAGATGTTAACATTCCGTTTGTTCCATCATATAATAAAGATTGATTATCTTCAAAGTCTGGATTTTCAAATCCTACAATCTCTTCTAAGTTTGCAAAATTTGATATTGTTTCTGTTTTAAATAGTGCTGCAGCTTCAGCATCTTTCATTGGATTGTCAGAATGTTGAAATAATAATTGTGTATTATTACTTTGTCCAAAAAGCTGTCCAAATGTTGTGCTATATGAATCTCTTTGATCTTCAGCTTGTGAGTTTCTTTCAATTGGGTATCTAATAGGATTAGTTGCCATAATTTAAACCTTTCTTTATTATAAGTATATTGTTTTTTAGTCTAAATTTTTTAGCAATCTATTTTTTAGCTTTCTTTTAGTCTCTTGAATCTTTTTTAATTCACGACGAAGCTTAGCTTCTTTTAGTTTGCATGCCTTATAATGATTAATACATTTTTCCAAAGTTCCTGCATATTTTGCAGCGTCAACTTCTCTTACTTTTTTATGAACATCAGCAGAATTTGTCAAACCTAACTCTAAAGTTTCGTTAAGTCTTTGTCTTTCTTCTCTTACTAATTTTTTAATAATTGCTGGTGTTAGTTTTTTTCTTCTTGCCATTATATTTCTCCAAAAAATAATTTATTATATTAATAAGTATATTTTATAGCAAGAATTTAAATATTTTTTTTATTGATT
>MDTD01090261.1_pt1 | contig 17437 bp, 12 predicted proteins | sample 811221 | NCBI WGS metagenome assembly MDTD01 (sample SAMN05326646, study PRJNA326480) | marine metagenome | isolation source: seawater | place: Pacific Ocean: South West | collected 2011 | reverse complement strand
TTTAAATTATGTCCTTTAAAATTACTATTGCTTGTATCTTTATCTAGAACTTTATCTTCTTTAACCTTAATTTTACCTAGCAAATCTAAAATCTTTTTATTTATACTTTTTGGGGTGATATTATTTTCTTGATTCCATTTTATTTGCTTTTTTCTTCTTCTATCTGTTTCCTCGAGCGCTTGTTTTATAGAATCAGTTACAATATCTGCATATAAAATCACCTTACCTTCAACGTTTCTCGCTGCTCTACCAATGGTTTGAATAAGAGAAGTTTTTGATCTCAAAAAGCCTTCTCTATCTGCATCAAGAATACCTACTAAGGCACATTCTGGAATATCCAAGCCTTCCCTAAGTAAGTTTATACCTACCAGGACATCGAATTCTCCTTTTCTTAAATCTTGTATTATTTCTATACGTTCGACAGTATCTATATCAGAATGCAAGTATTTCACTTTAATACCGTTTTCTCTTAAAAATTCTGTCAAGTTTTCAGCCATTTTCTTTGTGAGGGTAGTTATTAAAACCCTACCATTTTTATTTGTAGCAGATTTTATCTCTCCTAAAATATCGTCCACTTGGTTTTTAGCTGGTCTAACTTCGCAGATGGGGTCCACTAGTCCAGTAGGACGAATAATTTGCTCAGTGAATACTCCTTTTGTCTTTTCTAATTCCCATTTGCCTGGTGTAGCAGAAATAAAAATAGTAGCAGGTCTCATATAATCCCATTCTTCAAACTTTAAAGGTCTGTTGTCTTTGCATGAAGGTAATCTGAACCCATGATCAGATAGAGTGCTTTTTCTACTTAAATCGCCTCTATACATTCCACCTATTTGAGGAACCGTAACATGACTTTCATCTATGAATAGCAAGCTACCATTAGGCAAATATTCAAAAAGTGTAGGAGGTGGCTCTCCTTTATTTCTTCCTGATAAGTATCTCGAATAATTTTCAATTCCTTGACAACTTCCAGTAGTTACCAACATTTCTAAATCATATTTTGTTCTCTGTTCTAATCTTTGTGCTTCTAAGAGTTTGTTTTGTTTTTTTAATTCTTTTAGTCTCTCTTTCAATTCTAATCTAATTTGTTGAATTGCTTGATGCAATGTGGGTTTAGCAGTTATGTAGTGACTATTTGCATAAAGCTTAATATTTTTTAAGTTTTTAATTTTTTTTCCTGTAAGAGGGTCAATCTCAAAAATATTTTCAATAAAATCCCCAAAAAGTTCTATTCTCCAAGCTTCTTTTTCCAGGTGAGCAGGAAATATTTCAACTATATCTCCCCTTACCCTAAATGTGCCTCTGATAAAGTTTGTATCATTTCTTTTATATTGAAGTTCTATAAACTTTTTTACAATCACATCTCGAGAAATAGCTAATTGAGCAGTCAAAGAAAAAATCATTTTTGAATATGTTTCAACAGGTCCTAATCCATATATACAAGAAACTGAAGCAACAATAATAATATCATTTCTTTCAAACATTGACCTAGTTGCGGAGTGACGCATTCTGTCAATGTGTTCATTTATAGAAGCATCTTTTTCTATGAAAGTATCTGTCCTAGGAACGTAAGCTTCTGGTTGATAATAGTCATAATAAGATACAAAGTACTCAACTGCATTGTCTGGAAATAAATCTTTCATTTCTCCATATAGTTGCGCGGCTAGGGTTTTATTGGGTGCCATTATGAGTGCTGGTCTTTGCAACTTCTTAATCACATTTGCCATTGTAAAAGTCTTTCCCGATCCTGTGACTCCAAGAAGAACTTGATTATTTTCATTGCTTTTAATACTCTCGCAAAGTTCTTTTATGGCGTTTATTTGATCACCTGCTGGCTTAAGTTTTCCATGGATATTAAAAGACCTCTTTTCTTCAATGCTGAACAAATCCTTTATTCCGTCTTTCTTAATTTTAAGCATTTTTCCATCCTGTTGTCTCAGAGAATTCTTTTATTCTTTCAATAGCCTTATTTATATTTTCTTCTGAATTAGCATAGGATAATCTAATGTATCCTTCACCAAAATTTCCAAAACTATTACCAGATACGGTAGTAATACCAAGCTTATAAAGCAGAATTTTTTCCATTTTATTAGAGTCTAGACCAGTATTTTTTATAGAAGGCATTGAATAAAATGCTCCCTTCGATGTATTGCAAGTGAATCCATCTATTTCATTTAACTTTTGAAAAATCAGCTTTCTTCTTTTATCAAATTGCTTAACCATATCACGTACACAATCTTGCGGTCCTTCTAATGCTGCTATTGCAGCATATTGGGTTGGAGTATTTGTACAAGAAAAAGAATTTATATTCATTTTTTCAGCAAAAGGTGATAATTTCTCTGGCCATATTCCGTATCCTATCCTCCAACCTGTCATGGCATACGTTTTAGACCATCCATCAAGTAATATTGTTCTCTCTTTGATTTCTGGATAATCTAAAAAAGAAATAAATTTATTTCCATCGTATGTTATCCTGCTGTAGATTTCATCTGCTAGGATGAAAATGTTTGGATATTTTTCCAAGATATGAACAATATTATCCATATCTTTTTTACTTATCAATGCACCTGTTGGATTAGAAGGACTATTGAAAATAATTAAACTGGTTCTAGGACTAATTAATTTTTCAAAATTATCCAGATTGATTTCAAAATTATTATTTATGTCTAATTTGTAAGGAACAGGTTTTGACCCGCTGTAATTTATTAAGCTTTCATAAATTGGAAAGCCAGGATTTGGGTATATAATTTCTTTATTTTTTCCTCCAAACATTAAGATAGCATGCCACATTGTAACTTTTCCACCTGGAGTAATAATAATGTTGTCCGGGTTAACATTTGTATTTTTAAACTTAGATGTATTAAGTGCAACTGCTTCTCTTAATTTTATTATACCTCTTGCATTAGTATATCCATGTTTTCCATCTTTAATAGCCTTGATAGCAGCTTCGGATATATGAGATGGTGTTGGAAAGTCGGGTTGGCCAATTCCTAAGTTAATGACATCTACTCCTTTTTTCTTTAGTTCTTCACCCTTTGCTAAAATTAAAAAAGCGCTTTCAGTTCCTAAGTTATTTAAATTAGAATTAGCAAATTTTTCTTTTATTATCATCAAACAACATATATAAATTATTTTTTTTATCTGTTAATATATTAATATATATATAAAACATTTATACGCATGACTAAAGACATATTATCTTATAGAATTAGAAATATTAAACCTTCACCAACAATGACAGTAACTTCAAAAGCAAGAGAACTTAAGGAGCAGGGAAGAGATATTATTGGGTTAGGTGCTGGTGAGCCTGACTTCGATACGCCAGATCATATTAAGGAAGCTGCAATTAATGCTATTAATTTGGGAAAGACAAAATATACCGCAGTTGATGGAATAACAGAATTAAAGAAAGCAATAAGAGATAAATTTAAAAAAGATAATGATTTAGATTATAGTATTGATGAGATATCTGTGGGTACTGGTGGTAAGCAGATACTATATAATATCTTACAATCTACAATAAACAGAGAGGATGAGGTAATAATTCCTGCTCCATATTGGGTATCTTATCCAGATATGGTTGTTTTAGCGGAAGGAAAGCCTGTAATTATTTCCACAAAAGCTGAAAATAACTTTAAATTAGATATTAAAGAATTAGAGGGAAAAATTAATGCTAAGACTAAATGGATTATAATAAATTCTCCATCAAATCCTACTGGAATGTGCTACACTAAGGAGGAATTATTCGAAATTGGCGAACTTTTAGAAAAGCATCCTCATGTAAATATAATCTCAGACGATATTTACGAAAAAGTTGTGTATGAAAATTTTGAATTTTTTACAATTGCACAAATAAGCTCAAGACTAAAGGATAGGACAATTACAGTAAATGGAGTGTCTAAAGCATTTTCAATGACTGGTTGGAGAATAGGTTATGCAGGAGGTCCTGCACCAATAATAAAAGCGATGGCTAAAATACAATCACAATCAACTTCTAATCCAACATCTATCAGCCAATATGCGGCATTGGAAGCTCTTACAAGTTCACAAGCTTTTATTTTAGATAACTCTAGTTTATTTAAAAAAAGAAGAGATTTAATTGTTGATATTGTAAATAATGTAAAAGGATTAGAATGTAATATTCCTGAAGGAGCATTTTATATTTTTCCTTCAATAAAAGAGATCATAGGCAAAAAAAATCATAAGGGCGAAATAATAAAAGATTCTAGTTCTTTTTGTGAATATTTGCTAGAACAGGCCGGTGTAGCTGTTGTACCCGGAGAAGCATTTGGCATGGATGGACATTTTAGAATTTCTTATGCAACATCTGAGGAGTTGTTAAGAAGTGCTGGAGAAAGAATTAAACAAGCGTGCGAAAAACTTTTTTGATAAAATAAGTTATCTGTAAATTTGATACTTGTTTTTTACTTCTGGTATCCAACTCTTTATTTTTGATATTCTATTTTTGCTAGATGGATGAGTACTTAAGAATTCTGGAGGGTTTTGTCCTCTACTGGATTTTTCCATCCTTTCCCACATTCTAAAAGCTTCTTCCATATTATACCCAGCAAAATGCATAAAAACTAATCCCAGATAATCTGCTTCTGTTTCATGATTTCTACTAAAAGGTAACATCACTCCATATGTAGTAAAGTATTGATATAATTTTTTTGAGTCTCCAGATAATGGTCTACCAACAAGAATTTTTTCAAGAGCAATAGCACCTAATTCTAAAAGCATACCCTGACTAGCTCGTTCCGATCCATGTCTTGCCACAGCATGAGCTATTTCATGGCCCATTAAAGCTGCTAGTGAGTCTTTATTATTTGCTACTTCTAAAATACCAGAATAAACTGCAATTTTTCCACCAGGCATACACCAAGCATTTTTAATATCTTTATCATCTACAAGTATTACTTCCCATCTAAAATTAGCAGTAGGGTCGGGCTTTTCGATTGCTTTATAGTAACTTTTTATGGCTCTTTTAATGTTTTCTGTAACCTCTTTAATATTCTCAATATCTTTTCCATCTTTTAAAAGCTTATTTTTTTTTTTGAAATTTTCGTATGCTTTGAAAGCCTGAGGGTAAATAGTTGTATCTCCTAATATGATTAGTTGTTTTCTATCAGTGAGAGTAACATTAGTGCAAGAAATAAATAACAAGGAGAAAAAAAATACAAAATATTTCATAAATATAATATAGTGCAATTATGAAAATTATGAAAAATAAAAAATATTCTTTTAAGGACCATCAAGTAATTGATGAAGAAAAATTTATGAACAGAAGAACATTAATGTTTGGTGCATTTAGTAGTGCTATTGCGCTAACTCAAAAGAAATCCTTAGCTAATGCTCTTAATAAAGAATTTAATAATATACCTAATAGAGAAAAAACCGACTATGATATTATTACAAAGTATAATAATTTTTTCGAATTTGGGACGTCAAAGCAAATCTGGAAGGCTGCTCAAAAATTAAGTTTAGACAATTGGAAATTGGAGGTTGAGGGAGGAAAATTTGATAAGAAATTTATTTACTTTGACGACTTAGTAAAAAAATTCAGCGTTGAGGAAAGAATTTATAAATTTAGATGTGTTGAAACTTGGTCAATGGTTGTGCCATGGAATGGATTTCCATTAGCAGATCTAATATCCTTTTTGGAACCAGAAAGCTCTACAAAGTTTGTCTTATTTGAAACATTTTTCAAACCTAAACAGGCCAGGAATCAGAAACAGAAATGGTATCCATGGCCATATACTGAAATTATAACAATAAAAGAAGCTCTTAATCCTTTATCTTTTCTAGCAACAGGAGTATACGGAAAACAATTGCCAAAACAAAATGGAGCACCTTTGAGACTGATTCTTCCTTGGAAGTATGGCTTCAAATCCATAAAGTCAATTGTGAAAATAAAATTTTTAAAGAGTAGGGTTCCTTCATTTTGGCAAGAGATAGCACCAGATGAGTATGGATTTTGGGCGAACGTAAATCCAGCAGTACCTCATAGAAGATGGAGTCAAGCTTTTGAAAAAGATATTGGGACCGGAAAAAAATATCCTACAGAAATATTTAATGGATACGGAGAATGGGTAGAAGACTTATATTCTGATAAAAGTAATAATAGGTTATTTTTTTAATTCTAAATAACGCTCAGCCTCAATTGCTGCCATGCATCCAAATCCTGCAGCTGTAACTGCTTGTCTGTAATTTTTATCATGAACATCGCCTGCTGCAAAGACCCCTTGAATATTTGTAAAAACCAATTTATTTGTAACTATATAGCCTTCTTCGTCTAGATTGAGATAGTCTTTAAAAAGATGAGTGTTTGGTTTATGTCCAATGGCTATAAATAGTCCATCAATATCTATATTTGATTTAGTGCCGTCTTTAGTCGACTCTAGCTCAATTCCCACAACTCTCTTGGGTTTATCTGTTCCGATAATCTCGTTTATTTTAGCATTCCATATTAACTCTATTTTAGGATTGTTAAATACTCTATTTTGTAAAACCTTTTCTGCTCTTAATTTTTCTCTTCTATGGATTAAGATAACCTTTTTTGCAAATTTGGTTAAAAAAAGGGCTTCTTCTACCGCTGTATTACCTCCTCCTACAACAGCTACTATTTTTTCTTTGAAGAAAAAAGCATCACAAGTTGCACAAGCCGACACACCAAAACCTCTAAATCTTTCTTCTGATTTTAGGCCTAACCACTTTGCGCTTGCTCCAGTAGAAATTATTACAGAGTCAGCATAATAAATTTTATCATTATCACTCTGAAAACTGAAAGGATGTACATTTAAATTAATTTTTTTAACATTATCACTTATCACTTCGCATCCTACATTTTTTGCTTGTGATATCATTTCGTCCATTAGCCAAGGTCCTTGAACAGGATTAGAAAAACCTGGATAATTTTCTACATCTGTTGTAATTGTTAATTGTCCTCCGGGTTGAATTCCATGCAAAAGCATTGGTTTTAAGTTAGATCTGGCTGCATAAACAGCAGCCGTACATCCTGCAGGACCTGAGCCTAAAATCAATAGTTTAGTGTAATGTTCTTCCATTTTTATCAAAAAATTCTTTTTTAATTTTATTAGCTACATATTTAGCTGTATTTAATACCTTTATTTTATCACATCTCTCTCCTAAAGTATCAATAGAATATGCGTAACCTTCATAAATCATTTTTTTACAAAATAAAATATGTTTTTTAGAGCAAATCTTTCTATTAAAGTACAATCTTACTGGTTTTTTTATTGAACAGGCTTGACTTATCATGGACATAGAGTCTCCTGTAACTATAATTTCCGAGCTTTGCAAAAGAAAATCTTTTATAGGGTTTTTATTATTATTTTTTCTATTTGGATGATAAATACTTTTTATTGATACACACTCTGATTTAGCCTTATTATCTAAATATTCTATTACTTTATAATTAGTTCTTCTACTTGTTGAAATCAGCAAAAATTTTTTAGAACCAATTTTATAATTAATAATATTTAGAAGATTTCTTACATTATCAACTGATAGTTTGAAATTTGAGTGGTCTCCTCCCAAAAGCAATGTAATAAATCTAGAATCTTCTTTAACACTGCTGAATGGCCCTTCTTTTAGCAAAAGGTTCATATTATTAGGCGTTCCTAATGTCTGAAAGATATTTTTTTTTTTAAAAATTTTATCGTGTTTAGGAGTAAAGATAAGATCAAAATGATTTTGAAAAAAAGTAAATCTAGGTATCATAAGGTGTACTAGGAAAGGTTTTTTACTTAGGCACTTATAAATTTTTAGGGAAATAGGAGCAGTTCTTCTTCCACAAGAGATAATTAAATCAGGATAAGGTTCTTTCAAAATAGATAGGAGTTCTTGATTTATGTGTAAACTTCCAGATAACATCTGTAAAATAAAGTTGGGTAGTCTTGAATACTTATTATAGCTCACGTCAATAATTTTGAACTCTGTATTTAGTTCATTAAGCACACCTGTTAACTGATCTCTATTTCCTTCTCTTGAGTCGTAGATTGCCCAAATAAGGATTTTGTTTTCTGTCAATTATAAAAACTCTATTTTTTCTATTTCATATTCTTTGGAACCACCAGGTGAATAAACTTCAACAGTATCATCTATTTTTTTTCCCAGCAAGGCTTTTGCTAAAGGTGATGAGATAGAGATTTTACCATTTTCCACTTCCGCTTCTTCAGTTCCAACTATCTGATATACTATTTTTTTCTTATTCTCAATATCTGCAATAGTTACAGTAGCTCCAAAAATAATTTTATCGCTAGATAGTTTTTCAGTTTTTATAACTTCTGCTCTACTTATTTTATTTTCTAAGTCGGCTATTCTTCCTTCAATAAAACTTTGTTTTTCTTTAGCAGCATGATATTCAGCATTCTCTGATAAATCTCCATGCTCTCTTGCCTCTGCTATAGATTTAATAACACTTGGTCTTTCAATGGTTTTTAAATTTTTTAATTCTAGCTCTAGTTTTTCAAATCCATTATTTGTTATGGGAAATCGTTCCATATTTGTACTCTTAATTGTTTGTTGTATTAAAAGAACTTTTATATGAAAAAATCAGTACGATTGCAATGATTTTATGTCGAGTTCTCCTTTTTTAAGGGTTTCAATTGCCATAACAACAGCATTACAACCTGAGATTGTGGTATAATATGGTATGTTTGAATAAAGAGCAGCCTGCCTCAAGGAAAAACTATCTGCTATAGATTGATTCCCTTCTGTAGTATTAAAAATCAGGTCAATCTGATTATTTTTAATCATGTCTACAATATGAGGACGACCCTCTCTTACCTTATTAATTGATGATATCTTTATATTTCTTCTTTTTAAATACTCAGCTGTTCCCTTTGTGCAAACTATTCTGAATCCCCATTGTGATAATTTCTTACAAATAGAGTAAACAGTAGGCTTATCATTATTTTTTACTGAAATAAAAATACTTCCTCTGGTTGGCAAATTTATACCAGTTGCTATTTGTGATTTAGCAAAAGCATGCCCAAAACTATTATCGATACCCATAACTTCTCCGGTAGATTTCATTTCTGGACCTAAGAGGATATCTACACCTTTGAATTTCTTAAATGGAAAAACTGCTTCTTTTACTGCTACTTTATTTTTTGTATTCCAAGGTAAAAAATATTTTTTTTCTAATCCATATCCAACCATACATTTGGCTGCTATTTTCGCTATAGGGTTTCCCGTAGCTTTAGCTACAAATGGAACAGTTCTACTAGCTCTAGGATTTACTTCAATTATATATATGACCTCTTTGCTATTTTCTTTTTTTATGGCAAATTGAATATTCAAAAGTCCTACTACTTTCAATTTTTTTGCAATTTTTATTGTCTGCTCAGTAATTTTACCTACAGTTTTCTTGTTTAAAGAATAAGGTGGCAAGGAGCAAGCCGAGTCTCCTGAATGTATTCCAGCTTCTTCTATATGCTCCATTATTCCTGCAATAAAAACATTTCTCCCATCAGATATAGCATCAACATCTACCTCAATTGCATCATTTAAAAACTTATCTATCAATATTGGATTTTCTCCAAATAATTTTACTACTTCACTTGTATAGTTATATAATGCTATTTCATCATAAACTATTTGCATGGCGCGACCTCCCAATACATAAGATGGTCTTACTATAACTGGAAATTTGATTTTCTTGGCTATTTTTACAGCTTGGTTAACATTTTTAGCTATACCATTTGGAGGTTGTTTTAATTTTAATTTAAGTAAAAATTCTTTAAACCTTTCTCTGTCTTCAGCCAAATCAATTGAGTCAGGAGCAGTTCCAATAATTGGAATATTATATTTTTCTAGTTCTTTTGATAGTTTTAGAGGCGTTTGTCCTCCAAATTGAATAATTAGACCTAAAAGCTTTCCACGAGAACTTTCTATCTTAACAATTTCATAAATATCTTCTAATGTAAGTGGTTCAAAATAAAGTTTATCTGATGTATCGTAATCAGTTGAAACTGTTTCTGGATTACAATTAATCATTATACTTTCAATGTTTTCCTCTGACAAGGAAAATGCTGCATGAACGCAACAATAATCAAATTCTATACCTTGTCCTATTCTATTTGGACCTCCTCCCAAGATAATAACTTTTTTCTTACTTGAGGAAATATTTTCCTCTTCTATTTTATTGCTTTCGTAAATAATTTCATAAGAGGAATATAAGTAAGATGTTTTTGTATCAAATTCACCAGCACAAGTATCTACTTTAAAAAATTTTGGAACAATATTATACTTTTGCCTCAGACGATTAATTTTTTTTTCATCTGTATTAAGTATTTTACTAATTCTTGAGTCTGAAAAACCAGCAAGCTTTAAATCCCACAAAAAATCTTTACCCAATGGATTTTTTTTATTCTTTATTTTATTCTCTAAGTTAATTATCTCTTCTATCCTTTTCAGAAACCACTTATCTATCTTAGATGATTGGTGTATTTCTGTGATGTTAATTCCCTCTCTGAGTGCTTGCCCTGCATACAAAATTCTATCTGGAGAAGGAATGGATAATTTTGATAAAATATAATCCTTTGTATTAGAAGATTTTATTTCAATTTCTACTAGCCCATCTAATCCAGTTTCCAGAGATCTTAAAGCCTTCTGAAAACTTTGCAAAAATGTTCTTCCAATTGCCATTACTTCTCCTACTGATTTCATGGATGAAGTTAAAGTGTTATTACTTCCAGGAAATTTTTCGAATGTGAATCTAGGAATCTTTGTAACAATATAGTCAATGCTAGGCTCAAAAGAGGCAGGAGTTACGTTAGTGATCTCGTTTGATATTTCATCCAATGTATAACCTACTGCTAATCTAGCCGCAACCTTTGCTATTGGAAATCCAGTGGCTTTGGATGCTAATGCAGAAGACCTAGATACCCTAGGGTTCATTTCTATAACAACCATCCTACCATTACTAGGATTTATGGCAAATTGTACGTTTGATCCGCCGGTTTCTACTCCTATTTCTCTTAGAACAGCAATGGAAGCATTTCGCATTTCTTGATACTCTTTATCTGTTAGTGTAAGAGCTGGAGCAACCGTTATGGAATCTCCTGTATGTACGCCCATAGGGTCTATATTTTCTATAGAACAAACAATTATTGTATTATCTTTTTTATCTCTTACCACTTCCATTTCAAATTCTTTCCAACCCAAAACTGACTCTTCAATTAAAACTGAATTTTCAGGCGATGCCTCTAATCCAGAACCTACTATTTCTTTGAATTCTTCTATATTATAAGCAATTCCTCCTCCGGTCCCACCTAACGTAAAAGAAGGTCTAATAATTATTGGTAAATTTAATTTATTTAATACATTAATCGCATCATCTAATGTTTTTACTTGATAACTTTTAGGTGTTTGAAGCCCTATTTTTTTCATAGCTTTGCAAAAAAGTTCACGATCTTCTGCTTTAACTATAGATTTTATGCTAGCGCCGATTAATTCTACTTTATATTTACTAAATATTTTTTTATTGTATAACTCTAATGCAAGATTTAGAGCAGTTTGTCCGCCCATTGTAGGCAAAATTGCATCAGGTTTTTCTTTTTTTATAATTTTTTCTACATTTTCTACATTTAAAGGTTCAATGTACGTGGCATCAGCAAACTCAGGGTCAGTCATGATAGTAGCAGGATTAGAATTAATTAAAATAACTCTAAACCCTTCTTCTTTAAGTACTTTACAGGCTTGAGAACCTGAGTAATCAAACTCACAAGCTTGTCCTATCACAATGGGACCTGCTCCAATTATTAATATTGATTTTATGTCTTTTCTTTTAGGCATTTATTTTTTATTAAGAATATTTTTTCTAAATTTTTCAAACAAATATCTAGAGTCTTGAGGGCCAGGTGAGGACTCAGGATGGTATTGTACTCCAAAAAACGGTTTTCTTTTGTGCTCAATTCCCTGAATAACTTTGTCAAATAAAGAAATATGAGTTATTTTCAGATATGATGGTAGTGATTCTTTGTCAATCATGAAACCATGGTTTTGACTTGTAATTTCTATGGAACCAGTTAACAAGTTTTTTACAGGTTGATTTACTCCGTGATGTCCATGATGCATTTTTTTTGTTTTGGCATTTAAAGCAAGCCCAAGCAACTGATGACCTAGACAAATACCAAAAATTGGAATGTTTTTCTTTATCAAACCTTTTATCAATGCAAGAGATACTTCTGCAGTTGCATGAGGGTCCCCAGGTCCATTTGATAAAAATACTCCAGAAGGTTTGTAGTATAAAATTTCATCTAATGAAAAATTACATGGGACAACATTAATATTAAAGCCATGAGTTGATAATAAGTTTAATATATTTTTCTTACAGCCAAAATCTACAGCAACTATATTTATTTTTTTTTTTAACTTATTTTTATTTTTGACTAAATATGGTTTTTTGCAGGTTATTTTAGATGCTAAGTCGGTGTTACTAATACCTTTCCACTTTTTTATCTTAGATATTATTTTTTCACTATCAAAGTCTTCTTTAATTCCATTTATTAGAGCTACTCGCATTGCACCAAAATTTCTTACTTTGAGTGTCAAATCTCTTGTATTAACATTAGATATGCCTACTATATTTTCTTTTTTTAGCCAGGAGTCAATATTATTTAATCCTCTCCAATTGGAAAAGTCATCAGATATCAAACGGAATACAACACCGCTCAAATAAATCTTTTTTGCTTCTACATCTTTCTTATTTACACCATTAATTCCTATGTGAGGAAATGTAAACATCAGAATTTGAGATGTATACGACGGATCGCTTATAGCTTCCTGATAGCCGGTCATGGCAGTATTAAAACACAATTCTCCTAGAGAGGTACCTTTTTTGCCAATTCCTTTCCCATAAAAAAAATCACCTTCTTCAGTTATTAATACAGCATTATTATGATTTTTAGTTTTATTTATTTTTAACATCATTTAGAATATTCAATAACAAAAAAAATAATGCAATAATAAAAAAAAATAATCATAAAAAACTCTATTAGAGGTATAATAATTTATTTTTAACAATTATTAATTAATTTAAACTTATGTTGGTAGAAAGAATTAAAAAAGACTTGATAAATCATGTAAAAAAAGGAGATAAGCTTAGGATATCTATAACCAGACTTCTCCTTGCTGCTATTAAAGATAAGGAAATTTCTCTTGGAAAAAATCAAGAATCAGATGAGCATATAAGTGATAACGATGTCATGAATATTATTAACCAAATGATAAAGCAAAGAAATTTAACCGTTAAAACTTATTTAGATGCTAATAGAAAAGATTTAGCCGATAAGGAAGAATCGGAAGCGAATATGTTAAGTGAGTATTTGCCGGAGCAAATTTCAGAATTTGAATTAAAAAAGCTGATTGAAAAAGTCCTTATAGATCTAGAAGCTAAGTCTATAAGAGATATGGGAAAAGTGATGCAGTTTTTAAAAGATAAGCATGCAGGAAGTTTTGACTTTCAAAAGGCTAGTGAATTTGTAAAAAAAAGTCTTTCAGAAATGAAAAAGTAATCAGAACAAAATGACAAACATTGATTTTGCAAAAATTATAAAAGAAAAAATTAAAATTTCAGAAATTATTAGTAGAGATTGTAATCTTATCAGATCAGGAACTGGATTTAAAGCCTTGTGCCCTTTTCATAAAGAAAAAACTCCTTCTTTTGTAGTAAATGATGATAAAGAGAGTTTTAATTGTTTTGGGTGTGGGAAAAGTGGAGATGTATATTCTTATATAATGGCAAAACATAACATTGATTTTAGAGAGGCTTTAAAGTTTCTTGCAGAGTACGCAAATGTTGACATAAAATTGTCTACATCAAGTTTTGAGTATAATAAAAAAGACGATAAGAAAAAATATTTCGAGATAATGGGTTTTATTAATAACTTTTATCAAAATAAATTAAATCAACACCTTCAAACTAAAAAGCTTAGTATTCTTGAAAGAAAGAAAATAGATAAAAAATTAATCGATAAATTCAAAATAGGGCTTTCTAGTAATTCAAAAGATTTGATGGTGTACCTAGAGAAGAAATTTATAGATCGCAACAGTTTGATTGAACTAGGAATTTTTAAAGTAAACGAAAATGGTAATTCATTTGACCTATTTAAAAATAGATTGATGTTCCCAATCATAGATAGACTCAATAGAGTAATAGCATTTGGAGGAAGAATATTAGAGGGAGAAGGTCCTAAATATATAAACAGCTGGGAAAATAGTTTTTTTAAGAAAAGAGAAATATTATATAATCTAAATAATCTACAAGGTCTTAATGAAAGCAATAACACTATCTATTTGGTAGAGGGATATACTGATGTAATTGCTTTGTCAAAGTTGGGGAAATATGCTGTTGCTCCACTTGGCACCTCTATATCTATAGAGCAAATTTCTCTTCTATGGAAATATGTAGAGGAACCCACAATATTTCTTGACGGTGATAAAGCGGGTAAAATGGCATCTAAAAGACTATTAGACTTAACCCTTCCATATCTAAATATAGGTAAATCGTTAAACTTTATTCTTCTATCTGATAAACGTGATCCTGAAGATATTCTAAACGGTAATAATGGTAAACAGCTGCTTGAAGAAATACTAAAGAATAAAGTTAGTTTTTTAGATACAATGATGTTTTTCGAAACAAAAAATGAGTTAAATTCACCCGAAAGATTGTTAGGCTATAAAAAAAGACTATTTAATAAATTAAGACTAATAGAGAATGAGGATGTTAGAACTTTATACATAACTTTTTTGAAAAAAAAACTAGAAGAAGTTTTCAATCATTCTATCAATAAAGAACAAAATAAATATAAAAGGGGATATGATACATATTTTGTTAAATTGGCTAAGGAAAAGTCTCAAATAAGATTTGTTTTGAGAAGAGAAAGATCAATAGTCGGAGCAATGATAAATAACTTTAAATTATTACAGGACTATGATGAACAGTTTGCAAAAATTCCATTATCCAATTCAGAACTATCTAAATTACGAGATTACATTATTGAAATAATATCAACCCAGACCATAAACTCTTCTAAAGAACTTAAAGAACTACTAATAGAAAAAGGATATAGTCAGTTAATTAAAAAGCACCTTCCAACTTCGGACTGTATTAATTACAATTTGATAGAAAAATATGCCATGGAAACTACTAATATTAGAGATGCCGGTAAAGCACTTATGGACTTGATAAATATTCAAGAAAAGTGGTATAACGAACTAAATAAAAACTTGTCAAATAATTTTCTATAGCTATAAAATATTTATGAGTAAAACTAGTCAAGAAATATCTCAGGAAGAATTAACCTCAAAAATTTTGAGAAGAATCTATAATAGGGGTAAAAGAAAAGGATATGTGTCCCCAGAATACATAGCCAAGACGGTAAAAGGAAGAAATATTCCAAGCGAGAGATTAGAAGAAGTATTAGATATTTTTAAAGAAGAAGGCATTAAATTAATGGATGATCAGCAGGCTGCATTAGAACCTGTAGTGAAGAAAAAGAGAGGAAGAAAAAAAGGATCTACAAACAAGAATAACAAAAATATAGATCCAGATTCTGAAGATTTAACTGATGGAGATGAGATTTTAGGTAAAACAGACGATCCAGTCAGAATGTATCTACGGGAAATGGGCGGAGTTGAGCTATTGTCAAGAGAAGGTGAAATAGCTATAGCTAAAAGAATAGAAGCAAGTAGGTCTACAATGATGGTTGGTATTTTTGCGAGTCCTTCTTCCTTAAAAGTTATTAATGAATGGCAAAAGAAACTCAATAAACAAGATATGTTATTAAGAGAAATCATTGATTGTGAAAGCACTTACAACAAAACTCCTGAAGGTAAAGCAAATGTAAAAACTGCAGATAATGCCTTGCTAGCAACCTCAGGTAAAATTTTTTATGGAAAGAATTTAATTAATGATAATTTTGAAAATCTCGATGCACCTAAGAAGGATGAAGAATATGATGCAGGTAAGCAAAATAGTGAACAAAATCCTAAATCAGATGATAAGAAAAAAGAAAAGAATTTACCTGAAATGGACTCTGATGAAGACAAGGATAATGATGATGACGCCTTTTTATCTCTTACATCAATTGAAGAGATCATAAAACCTGCAGTAGATAAAGCTTTCAAAAGAGTTAAACAGATACAAAAAAGTTTTAATAGGATAAACAACTTTAAGTTTGATAAGGCTGTAAATGGAAAAGAAATAAAGGATAGTGTTAAGAAGAAAGAAGTCGAACTAATTAAAGAGCTGACTGAAATCTTTAACTTAATAATTCTTAATAATAATGCTATTGAATATTTAGTAGATATAGTTTATGGGAAAAATAAAAAGGTGCTTTCTCTGGAAACTAAGCTTTTAAAATTAGCTAGAAAAAAAAATGTTACAACTGATATATTTAAGAATGCTTTCTTAGGAAGAGAAATAGAAAAAAACTGGTTTCGAAGAGTATCATATATAAAAGATAAGCACTGGAAATCGTTTTTAAATAGTGAAAAAAATACAATTAAAGAAACAATTAACAATTTATTAGAAATGTCCAAAGAAATGGGCATACCTTCTTTAGAAATCAAAGTATTAGCTGACAGAATTCAAAGAGGAGAAAGAGAATGTAATAGAGCAAAACAAGAAATGATCGAGGCTAACTTAAGATTGGTAATATCTATTGCAAAAAAATATACAAATAGAGGACTGCAGTTTTTAGATTTAATTCAAGAGGGAAATATTGGTCTAATGAAAGCAGTAGATAAATTTGAGTATAGAAGAGGTTATAAATTTTCTACATATGCTACCTGGTGGATCAGACAAGCAATTACCAGATCAATTGCAGATCAAGCCAGAACAATAAGGATTCCTGTACATATGATAGAAACTATTAATAAATTGGTAAGAACCTCTAGACAGATGCTACACGAAACAGGAAGAGAACCTTCTCCTGAGGAACTGGGTAAATATTTGGATATGCCTTTAGACAAGGTAAGAAAAGTTATGAAAATAGCTAAAGAGCCGGTAAGCCTAGAGACTCCTATCGGAGATGAAGATGATACAAATCTTGGAGATTTTATTCAAGATGTTAATGCTATAATTCCTTTAGATGCAGCAATAAATACCAATCTTAGAGAGGCCACTACTAAAATACTTTCTTCATTAACTGCCAGAGAAGAAAGAGTTTTAAGAATGAGATTTGGTATAGGAATGAATAGTGATCATACTTTAGAAGAGGTAGGGCAACAATTTTCTGTTACCAGAGAGAGAATAAGGCAGATTGAAGCAAAAGCGTTGAGGAAACTTAAACATCCATCTAGGTCGAAAAAGCTGAAGAGTTTTCTTGATAATTAATAGGGCCTGTAGCTCAGTTGGTTAGAGCAAACCGCTCATAACGGTTTGGTCGTAGGTTCGAGTCCTACCGGGCCC
>MDTD01169017.1_pt1 | contig 17442 bp, 17 predicted proteins | sample 811221 | NCBI WGS metagenome assembly MDTD01 (sample SAMN05326646, study PRJNA326480) | marine metagenome | isolation source: seawater | place: Pacific Ocean: South West | collected 2011 | reverse complement strand
GTGGAAGCGCGGTAACGCGTGTAGCTGACCAGTACTAATAGCTCAATTGGCTTGATTTATGCACTGAAAAAAATTTTTATTGATTAATTAAAATTTAAAAAAAATTAAAGTTAGAGATAAGTGGTTTTTGTTAAGAATACTAAATTTGATTTTATATATTAATTTAAAGAATTAATTAAAATAAATAATTAAGATAGAATTATTTTTTTATTTGAACTATCAAAACACAACGAAAGAACTTTTTTTTATCAATTATGTTCTCTAGATCGCCAGCGTGATGATTGAATACAACTCTTTTTAAATTATTTTTGAAATAGTTTAATAAATCATTACTATTTGAAACAGCATTATTTGTTAACTTAACATCTGGTTTATGAGAAATCCCAATAGAAATATAACCATTATTTTTTGTAACACGTATCATTTCATCTACAGCCTTTTGTATTGAATTAGTATAAGTTAATACCCATCCACAGAATATAATATCAAAATAATTGTTTTCATATTTCATATCAAGCATGTCCCCTAAATTGATCAATGGACTGTATGTTTGTAAATCAATTGATGAAATATTTTTTAGAACAAATCCATGTTTAACTAAATTAAATATTTCACTTTCAAGTCTAGGACCAATTGATAAAATTTTTTGTTTTTTAAATTCTATATGATCTATTGATTTAAAAGGAAAAATCAGTGCAGATGATCTTTGCCCATTAAATTTTCCTGTGATCATTTTAAAAAATTTAAGATTTTCATTTCCTAGGTGATCAATATTAGACATTAAAGCTGTTCTATTGTTCTTTGATGCCATTCCAAAATCACTTGATTCAATTGGATAATGAGTTCGAAAACTTTTTTTTAAATAATAAAAATATAAAAATCTTAAATAACTAACTAAACCAATAACCAAGGGTATTCTAAAAAGATATTTGAGAATTTTATTTGGCATTGAATTTGTTTATATATAAATTTAATAATTTTTTAAGTATATTTTTGAGCTATATTAGAATAAAAGTAAATTCTATCTTTTTTTATTAAAAAAGTTAACATACTTTTTGTCGAAAGTCTTATGATAAGAAATATTTATGATAAAATAAATAAAAACATGGGTATTAAAATTTTTAATAACCCAAATAATCTAAATTATAATTTCTTTAATATTCTTTATAAAAAATTAATTATGAAAAAAAATTTTGAGGTTGATTTTATTAAAAGATATTACGAAAAAGGTTTTTTTAAGACAAATCAAAATTCAATAAAATTAGTAAATTTTATAAATGAGAATATTATCAAGCCTCAAGAAAAAAATATTAAAAAAGATGCTAAAAAATATCTTTTTCAAATTCCGAAGAACTTACGTGAGGAGTTGCTTGATCAAATTTTAGAGGATTATGAACCAACTATTAAAGAATTAGAAAAATTTTATAACAACAAAATTTCAATAGCTGAAATAGTAGTGAGAAGAAACTATCCTCTGAATGATAGTGATTACTATAAAAATAAAATTAGAAAAAAAGAAATGGAAGTTTATAATAATTATTATCATATTGATTTTTATGTAAGTGCGTATTTTAAAATGTTTATAAATTTAACAGATGTAAATGTTGAAAACGGCCCACTTCACATTTATGATATTAAATCTACTGGAGAATATTTAAAAAAATATAATTATAACAGTAGATTTGATTATGAGCCAAGTGAATTGGAAGATAAGCTTAAACTTAATTGTGGAAAGAAGGGTGAAAGTTTAATAGCTGACACAACTAAATGTTTACATAGAGCCGGAATAGTTAAAGAAGGTTATAGAGATATGCTTTTTATAATATTTGGTTTAGTGCCAAAAACAACATCATTAAATAAATTATCAAACACCTTAAGTTATTTCAATAATCTTGATAATGATTCTTTATGGAATCAATCTAATAATTTTACAAAAATTTATAAACCAAAAAATTTAAGGAAAACAATGAAACTGTTTTATGAATTTTTTGTATCTAAAATTAATTAAGATTATTGATGCAATCAAAAAGTTTTATAAGAATATTCAAAATAAAAAGATAAATTTTTTTTTTCTAAAGAAATATATAAACTTCTTTCTCCTAAAAAAATATTACCAAAGAAATATGCTTAAATTTATAAACTTGTAGAGAAAAATTCTTACTAAATTATCTAAAGATATTTATTTTTTTTTTAAAACATAATGAACTTCACTACATAAATTTTCTCTATCTAATACTGATTGAAATTTATCAATCATATTTCCAAAAAATTTTTTATAGTAGTATTGCGATTTATTTGATTTAAATTTTATTGATTTTTTTATAATTGATCCTAAATCAAAAAAGTCTAATCCATACCACCACTCTCCAATAATTTTAAGATTATTTTTCTTAAACAAATAATTTAAAGACTCTTTCGTATATAAATGTGTATGAGAACCACCAAGCACATTCGTATCATTACCTTTAAATGCGTTCTCAAGTAAAACTCGTAGACTAAATAAAGGGACATTTATAAACATATATTTTGCATTTGATTTTTTAAAATATTTAAAAACCTCATTTGGGTTAAGCAAATGCTCCATTACGTTAATCAAAGATAAACAATCATAATTGTGATGTTCAATAAATTCTTTAATCTCTTTATCTTTTACCAATCTTACTTCATTATAATATAACTTAGCTTTAGAGTAGTTTACTAAAGTTTCATTTACTTCAATACCTAAACATTTAATTTTTTCTTTTTCACAAGCAGCCTGGAAATAGCCTGAACCACAACCCAAATCTAAGATCTTTTTTTTTCCAATTACTTTTTTTAAAAAATTTATTTTTGGGAGATAGATATTATTAACTTTTAAGGCAAAATTATTATCCTTATAGCCAACAGTAAAATTCTTACCTTTTTTATTAACATAAATTTTTTCGAAAAATTTTTTTGTTTCTTCGTGAACCCCATTTAAGTGATAACAAAATTTACAAACTTTAAATTTAATTCTATTTACCTCAAAATCATAACCACCAATTTTTTTTCCACAATTTTTACAATTAGACCTTTTTTTTTGTTTTAAATATATTCTACCAATTCTAAGTCTATCTTTAATAATTTGATCGACATTTTTTTTTTTTTCAAATTTTGAGACAGATGAATAATCAGTGCTTTTTTTTGAATAAAATATCCTTTTTTTCATTGTAATAACTTTAATAAAATTTATATAACTATATTTTACTAATATATTATTTTATATAAATAAAATACTAATGTATAAAAAAATCTTTTCAAAAAATGCTTCATGGAGTTTTAAGGATAAAGTTCCCAAAAAGTTTTCATATCATATAAAAAAATCAGTTCCATATTATAATGAAATGCACAATATGATTTGTGAGTTGAGTGATTTTTTTTTACATGAAAAATCAACTTGCTATGACCTAGGTTCCTCTACAGGCCTTCTTTTGAACAAATTAAGCAAAAAACATGCTAATAAAAAAATGAATTTAATTGGAGTTGAAAGTGTAAAAGAAATGATAATTCAAGCAAAAAAAGAAAATTTAAACAAAAATAATAAAAATATTAAATATATAAATAAAGATATTATTAAAATGAAATTTAAAAAGTCAGATCTAATTACCTCTTGTTATACTATTCAATTTATTAATCCAAAAAATAGACAAGAAATAATTAATAAGATTTATAAATCTCTAAACTGGGGTGGGGCATTTATAGTTTTTGAAAAAATAAGAGCTTCTGATGCTAGATTTCAAGATATTTTTAGTCAAATTTACTTAGAATTTAAATTAAAAAATAAATTTTCAGAAAATGAAGTAGTTAATAAATCAAAAAGTTTAAAAGGTGTTTTAGAACCTTTTTCAGAGTATGGAAATTTAGGATTATTAAAGCGTGCAGGTTTTGTAGATATTATTCCAATATTTCAGTGGTTTAGTTTTAAAGGTTTTCTTTGTATCAAATAATTTTTAATGAAAAATAATAATTTAAAAAAAATTGTTAAAAATTATTTAAAATATTTAAATTACAAAAAAAAAGTTTCCTTTAAATCAAGATCTTGTGAAATTTGTGGGTCAAGAAAAAATACAATAATTTATGAAAAAATTTCTTGGAACAGAGGTAAGTATGGCTTGTTTCCAATTGTAGCTTGCAATTTTTGTGGTGCATTATTTCAATTAATTAAATTTAATAAAAAATTTTATAATGATTTTTACTCAGAGTTTTATAGAAAAATAATTTTTAGTGAAAAAATTCCTTCTAAAAATTTTTTAAAAGATCAAGAATATAGAGGTAAAAAATTATTCGGATTTGTAAAAAAATTTTTTAAAAAAAAAGGCAGTATATTGGATGTTGGTTCTTCAGTAGGTTTAATGCTTAAACCTTTTAAAAAAAATGGCTGGGATATAAATGGAAATGATCCTGACACACCCTTTGTTAAATATGCGGTTGAGAAATTGAATTTACCTATTGATTTATGTCAGGCTGAGGACATGAATTATAACAAAAAATTCGATTTAATAATTATCATGGGTTCTTTAGAACATTGTTATGATCCGAACTTGGTTTTAGAAAAGTGTGCAAAGTACTCAAAAAAAAATAGCATACTAGTTCTGGAAAGCAGGGGAGATCCCTTAGGTAAAATTAAAGATTTTTTTAATCATAATCATCATAGGTATTTTAATGGAAATTCTTTAGAGTTAATTATGATCAAACATGGATGGACACCTTTTTTAACAACACAATATCCAATATACGGTCCAAGTCGATTACCAGGCTTCTCTTCGTATGGTAGGTTTACCGGTAAAAAACCTTCTGTAAAAAGTTTTAAAAAAATCATTAATAATGGAAAAAAAGAAACTATCGAAAGTGTAAAATATAGATTTAAATATTTTGAATATATAAATAAAAAAAATTAATTTAATGTGTGGATTTATAGCAGTTTATGGGCGTCTTGATATTCAAAGCTATAAGCCAATTATACAAAAATCATTAAAATTAATTAAACATCGTGGACCAGATGATAAAAAAAATATTTTTTTAAAAAATTTTGTAGCAGGATTTCAAAGACTTTCAATTCAAGATTTAAGTAAGCATGGACAACAACCCATGCAATCTTTTGATAAAAGATATACTATTATATTTAATGGTGAAATTTATAACTTTAAAAAAATAAGAGAAACTCTAGTTGATAAAGGATATAAGTTTAGATCAGCATCAGATACTGAAGTCTTGTTATATTCATATATAGAATTTAAAGAAAATTGCCTTGAATATTTGGAGGGGATGTTTGCTTTTGCAGTGTATGATAATTTAAAAAAAACGTTCTTTGTTGCGAGAGATAGATTTGGAATTAAACCTTTATATTACATACTAACTGATAAAAAAAAACTTATTATTTCTTCAGAAATTAAAGCTTTTATACCATTCGTTAAAAAAGAAAACTTAGAATGGGATATTAATAAAAAAAAAATAAATGAACAAATAAAATTTAGATGCTTAGCCGGTGATGAAACATTAATTACAGGTGTTAAAAAGTTAAATCCTGGTGAATATATAAAAGCAAATCTGGAACAAATTTATTTTAAAAAATTTTTTCAATTTAATAATTTAAAATATAAAGACTCTGTATTCACCAAAGATAAGAATGTTGCAATAGATACGCTGGATCAAGAAATAGAAAGTTCAGTTTTAGAGCAAAGTATAAGTGATGCTCCTATTGGAGTTGCTTTAAGTGGAGGCTTAGATTCGTCCTTAATAGTGAATTACTTAAACCAGCAAAAAAAAAATGTTAAAACTTATTCAATTAATTTTGAAAACGATAATGGATTAAATTTAAAAATAGATGAGGGAAAATATATAAATTATATTAGGAAAAAATATTCAACAATCCATAAAAAAACTATCCTTACTGAAAAGAAATATAAAGAATTATTTTTAAAGTGTGTTTGGCACAATGAAGAACCAATTAATTTTCCTCACACTCCAGGAATTTATTTATTATCAGAGCTTGCAAAAAAAGATGGCACAAAAGTTCTTTTAGGAGGTGAAGGTGCAGATGAATTTTTTGGTGGTTATCCAAATTTTTTAAAAGAAAAATTGAACACTAATTATTTTGATTATACGAGATTCAATAAAAAAAATTCAACTTTAAAGAATTTTAGTAATTATTTTAAATATAGAAAATCAATTATAAAACAGATAAAAGAAAAAAATAGTTTCAATAAAAAAATTATTTATAGTTTAAGTACATATTTACAATCTATCGAGAATAGATTGGATAAAATGTCAATGGGCAATGGTATTGAATTTCGTGTTCCATTTATAAAGAAAAAAATTTTGGAATTATCTTTGCAAAACAATTTATATTCACTTCATCAAAGTAAAAAGTATACAAAAGTTATTTTAAGAAAAGTTGCAGAAAAGTATTTTTCAAAAGAACATATTTATAGAAATAAGATAGGGTTTTCAACACCAATTAATAGATGGATGAGAAACAAGAAAGGCTTCGGTGAGGTTATAAGTATTTTAAGTGAAAAAAAAACTTTGGAAAGAGGCATATATGATTCTTCAAATATTATTAAATTATTAAATGATTTTTATAAATATCCTGACGAAAAAAAGATTTATTCTAATGCTGGAAAGGTTTGGAATTTATTAAATCTAGAAGTATGGATAAGAACAATGATTGAAAAAAAATCTGAACTGTAAATCAAAATGGAATTTATTGATAACATAAATAATTTTTTTCTCTTAAAAAAAAAAGATTTAGTTTTTGTTGAATATACTAATTTTTTAAATAAAAAAAAAAAATTTCTCAAATTTAAATTAAGCGAAAAAAAAATTTTTAAATTTATTATTGGATATAAAATAAAAGAACATTCTGGTGAATATACAGAGATTATAGTTAAAAATAAAAAGATTCAATTGATTACCGACTCATTTTTATCTTATCCAATTTATTTTTATAATAATAAAAAATTTTTAGTACTTAGCACAAGTATTAAAAGGTTGCATGATACAAATAAATTGAAACTAAAAATTAATGATAAAAACTTGATTGATCATTATAATTTTGGTTTTTATTTTAACAATGATAATACAATTTATAAAGATATAAAAATTGTTAAAAAAAATTCTAAAAAAATTTTTTATAATTCTATAATTAAAGATGAAATTTTAAAAAGTTCAAAATTATTTGCAAATAAAGATATTTTAGAAAAACAAATAAATATTAAACACAAAATACTTAATATTAAAAAATCTGCACTTGCGTTAACGAGCGGAATAGACTCGAATATTTTATTTGATAAGATAAGTGATACCAAATTTAAATTTGATTGTGTTACAATTGGAAGTTCAAAATCTACGGATGTTCAATTAGCAAAAGTTTATGCTAAAAGTCGAAAAAAAAAAATAATTCACTATTCACAAAATTATGATCGAAAAAATAATTTTTTAAAACTATTAAATGAATATGCCATGATTACATCGGGAATAGGAATATCAAGTGAAATATTTCTAATGGAATTAGCAAAAAAAATTTCAAAAAAATACAATTATTTGTTTTTAGGAGGGGGTGGAGAGCTATATAGAAACTATTTCTTAAATCAAAAAATTTTTTTTGAAAAATACATCACACCAAAAGAAACATTAAAAAAATTTCTTAAAAAAAGTTTTTTTAAAAGATGTATTCAACAACAAAAAAAAATCAAAGAAAAAAAAATTGATTTGAAAAATTTTTATTTTGAGAGCAGATACCCAAGAAACACTAATAGAAAAAATAACTATATAAAAAATTACCTTTTTCCAATTAACTTTTTAGCTGATGAAATTCTTTATAAAAATTTTTTAAAAAGAAAAACAAATTTTGAAACTTTTTTTGATATTAAAAAAAAAAATAATCATCAATTAATCGATGCATTCAATATTGATAATTTTTTTAATAAGATAAAAAAAATATTAATAAAAAATTTGAAAAAAAATGTCTTAAATAAAATTTTTCTTGATAAACAAAAAACATTAAAATTATTAAATGAAAATAAAATTACAGTTAGAGATAAGTGGTTTTTGTTAAGAATATTAAATTTGATTTTATATATGAATTCCAAGAATTAATTAAAATATATTGAAATTTAATCCTCAGTTTATTTTATTAAATTTCTTAACAGCTAAGGCTCTAATTACTGGATGAGCTACAAAATAATAATTACTATTTTTACTATTATTTTTTGATAGTGAAAATTTAAAACCAGTTTTTATAACTTTGATAATCATTTCTATACGGTTATATGCATCGAATTTATTAAAATTTTTAATAAAATTTTTATTTGGATATATCTTTTCTTTAAAAAATTCTTTTCCACTGTCAACTTTGTAACTCATTTTAAAAACTGTATATGTAAGATAACTTTCATTTAAATATTGGTAATAGGGAACAGTACTTCCTTTATAGTAAGGGAGTTTACCAGGATGACAGTGGACTAAGTTTTTTTTTTTTAAAATTTTCTTATTCTTGATAATTTGACCTGGATAGCCTGAGTAAATAAAATTATATAATTCACTTTTTAAAATTTTATTTATTAACTGTAAGTTATTTATATCATCTGTATTAAAGTAAAATATTTTACATTTACTGCTAATATTTTTATTTAAAATAAACTTCCTTTTTGAAAAAACAAAAATTTGTTGTGGTAAAATTTTATTATTTATCAATTTATCTAAAAATATTTTTGATCTTAATGAGTTTGAGACGATTAAACCAAATTCTTTATTTTTTGGCAATTTTGTTAAATAATTTTTTTTCATTGTTTAAACTTTTTATTATTAATTTTTTTTCAAAGTCGTTGATTTTATCTTTTAAAAATATTAGTTGATCATTTAATTTAAGATAAAAATTGAATTTCTGTAATGCATTTAATTTTTTAGTTTTTGATAAAATATTTTCCAATAAATACACAGAAATCAAAGTTGAGTTTTTATTAGAGGCTTTGATAAATTTATTATAACTTTTTTTCAATGATAAATTAATTTCAAATTTTCTGTACATATTTAAAACAAAATTTTCATCAATCTTAGAAATTTTTTTTTTTTTATAAATTTTTAAAAATTTAAAATAAGTGGGGTCATTTCTTTTAAAACTCTGAGATTTTATTTTTATAATTTTTTTTTTTAATTGAAATCTATTTTGACTATAATGATACAAAAACTTATAATTTAAAATATTACTATCTTTATATTTCCTTTTTACTAAATTTTTTATAATTTCAGGATATATATTGATCACAATTTTTGTTTAATTTTTTTTAATAAAAAATTTATTTTTTTAGTTTTATCAGAATAATCATTTAACAAAATAATATCTGATTTATAAGGTTCAGGAAACAAAATATCTTTTCCAACAATATTTTTCTTTTTTTTCTTAAATTTAAATTTTTTATTATACATTACTTGATTTGTAACTTTGATATAAATTTGTAGATATTTTTTAAAAAGATTTCTATTTTTTTTTTGATGTGTTTTAAACAATGACTGTATGCAACATATGACAACAAAACCTTTTATTTCCAAAAAATTACAAAGTTTTTGAATACGTAAAGAGTTTATTTTTCTGTCGTTTAAACTAAATCCTAGATCATTATTTAGATAATATCGAATATCATCCCCATCTAACAAAAAACACCTTTTTTTTAAAGAAAGTTTTTTGTAAATTTGTTTTCCAAATAAAGTCTTACCTGAACCAGTTTTTCCAATTATCCAAATTACCATAAAGAGTTATTTTTTTCCCAAAATTTGATATAAGATTATAATTATTAAAAAATCAACTAAGTCAAATGATAAAACTTTTAAAACAGATCTTAAAAAAAACTGAATACTATGACTTTGTTAGAAATCTTTATTTGATCTGTTTTAGAAAAGGTTTTTTTTATCATTATGTACAAAAATATTTTGTCAAAATTAGATTTAGAAGATTTTTGGGAAAAATAGAGAAAAAAATAGTAATTTTATTTAATCCTGGCATTAATAGAGAAGTATCAAGGTTTACCGATTTTGAAAATATTAACGCAAAAAGCTTGGAGATCAAAGGAGTTACAAATCCTTTTTTAATTAAAGCATTTAGAGATAATAAAAATGAAATAGTTTCTTACTTTTTAGATAATAAGATATTTTATGAAAAATATAAAAATGAAAATCTTTATAGTCTTAAAGAAAAACCTGAGGATATGGAGATAGGCTATTATGAGAATACTGTTACATCAAAATGTCCCTACTTATTTGATATAGTAAATGACGAAATTATTGTTAAATCCTTATCAAGTTATTTCAAAGCTCCATTTAAACTTGATTATGTAAATTGTTGGTGGTCTTTTAGTAGTATTAAAAAAAAAGTTGAAAAAACCCAAAATTTTCACAGAGATTTAGATAATTTTAACTTTGCTAAAGTTTTTTTGTATTTGTCAGATATTGATGTTAATGCAGGTCCACATCAATATGTATACTATTCACATAACAAGCAGTTAGAAAAAAAAATTTCTAGAAAAGTTATGGATGAAAATCAAATTAATAAAGAAAATATTTTCACTTTTACTGGCGAAGCTGGCTCAGCAATCATCGCTGATACGTTTGGAATTCATAGAGGTCTAGAGCCATTTAATAAAAATAGACTCATGATGGTACTAAGCTATTCTCTTGTTAACACTTATTTTTCCCCAAAAAAATCTTTTCTGAAAGAGCAAGACATCAAATTTAATAATGATTTGGGAATCTTGAATAGATATATTTTGAAAGGATATTTAAAGTAGTAGCTTATTTTATTAACTTACGAGCTATTTCAAGGTCTTTATTATCATCAATATTAATATAATCATAATTTGATACTGATGCTAAAGTTTTTTCTAAATATATAGATTTATTTTTTAAAATTGCATTTGTTTTAAAAATATAAAATATTCCATTTCTTATATATATATCCTCAAGTTGTTGTCGTGCTACAATTTTTTTTCCAAGTTTCGAAAATAACTTTAATTTGTTATTATTAACTTTCAAAATCTTTAAAGGATGATATTTTTTATTAACTTTTGAGACAGACCATGCAGCGTTTAAATTATTTTTAATTAAAATATCTAGAGAATTCTTTAAATGCTTTATCTTTCTGATAGGTGATGTTGGCTGTAAATAAATTAGTATATCAAAAAATAATTTCTTTTTTTTTAGTTTTTGAAGAACTTCTTGAATAATTTCAAAGTCAGACACTAAGTCTCCAGCGTTTTTTTTATTACGTTTAATGATTTGAAAGTTGAGTTTTTTACCTTGTTCTATAATTTTTTTGTGGTCACTTGATAAAACTTTTAAATCTATAAATTTCAATTTATCTATAAATCTTGATGTTAATTCAATTAAAGATTTATTTTTTATTTTTTTGAGATTTTTTAGCTTTATTCCTTTGCTTCCGCCACGTGCTGGGACAATAACTAATATTTTTTTATCCTTGTACAATTTTTTTCTTTTCTAAAGAGTACCAATTATTAATATATGTTTTTCTTTTATCTCTCTCTTTTTTTTTTATTTTATTTTGATAATAAAAAGAATCATTCGCTAGACTAGTTGTAGAAATTTCTTCAAAAATACATCCTTTAGTTCCTGCTGTAAATCTATGCCAAGAATTCTTTTTTAAATGAATTACATCTCCTGGGAAAAGTTTAAATTTTTGTTTATTATCAAAAAGAGTAAGATTGCCATAATTTATTATAAAACTTTCAGATTTTTTTTTGTGAAAATGTAAAGGATGTTTTTGTTTAGGTAACATTACAATCAATTTTTTTGCATATTCTTTGTTAATTATATTAAATAAAAAGCATCCTGTTTTTTCAAAATTATCAATGCCGTCATGATGAGATATTTCTAGGTCAAAACTATTTTTCATATGGATGTTCGCATAATTTAAAAGAGCTTTAGCTTTATGAACTAAACCTTTGATTTTATACTTTCTAAGAAGTTCTTTATTGTATTTGATATCTTTAAGTCTAAGTATACTGTCCTTCTTAATTCTAACATTTGCAGCAGTATTATTTTTAAGCTCTGCTGAACTTAATTGATTTTTTTGAAGTGGAAATGCAAAGTAAATATTTTTATTTAGTTTAAGTAACTCATTTTTATTGATATCTCTTCTTGCATAAACTCCTCTCTGAAGACTTTTTAATGTATTTTTTTCAACACCACTTATTAATTTGTTATCTTTGTTACCAAGCATTTTTTTAGTTTCCAAAAAATTTTGACACCAATCGTCAAAAATTTTTGGAGTTATTGAATATTTATTTAATTTATATTTTTTTGAGTCTATACCAATATGTTTTTCTATTAACCTTGCACCACACGAGTAAGCTAATGTTGATGGTCTAAAATCTTCCGGGTTTTCATGAGTAGACCATCCAATTGGAACATCACGGTATCTATTTACTAAATTTTTAATGAAATTGATTTGTAGATCTTTATTCTCTGTTGGATAAATAGATATACAATGCATCAAAGCAAAAGTCTGTTTTTTCTTTTTATAGAAACTTACAATTTTATCGATATCTGATATTTTAACACCTCCAGTTGAAATAATTTTTGGCAAAGTATTTTTAACTACTCTTTCATGCAAATTAAAATCAGTTGCTGATACACTTGCAATCTTAATTATATCAAATTTCATTTTTTCAATTTTACTAACAGAATTTTCATCAAAAGGTGTACAAGATGTTAGTATTTTATTTTTTTTTATAAACTTAACTAAATCTTGAAATTGGTTATCTGATAATTTTGTATCAATAAATCTTCTTACATATTTTTGATTACTATTAAGAAAGTTCTTATGAACAAATGTATCAAGATCTCTAAATTGAAATTTAATAGTAGATCTTATTTTATATTTTTTTATAATTTTTGAAAATTGACTAATTATTTTTTTTGCATGATTGACGTCCCCAAAGTGATTATTTGCTAAATCTAGAATAAACAAATCATCAAAAAAATTCTTATTTATATTCATATAATTTTTTTAATTAGTTTTATTACATCTAATGAGTATTTGATATCTATGTTAGATGTATATATTTTTTTACCATAGTTCATAATATGTTTTAATTCATTTTCAAATTCACTTGATCTCGTTTTACTAAATTTCTTAGTTGATGAAAATTCTGTATTTTTTCTAACTACCATATCTTTACCATTTTTCACATTACAAATCCATTTTAAGGATGAGTTTTTGTAATTTATTATTATTTCTTTTTGAGATGGAAATGTAAGAAGATCAGTTTCATATTTTATTAATACATTATTTGCTGTAGATGTGAAAGAAGCGTAAGTATCATATTTTTTTTTCTTGTAGTTTTTATAGTATATCTTTTTAGAAATTAAAAATTTTGAATAATCAATTTTTAATTTTTTTAAAATTAGTATGAGTAAATGAAGCCCATGAGAATGTTCATGTAATGCTCCACCTCCTAATTTAATTTGACCTAGATAACTATCAAATTCATTTTTCATCCAAAAATGTGCTCCTAAAATTCCTGACCACCCTTCTTTCCACAATACTTCTATTGATAAAACTTTTTTATTTATTTTGTTCAAATATTTTAAAAAATATTGGAATGACGGGCTCACAGAGTGATTATAGCCAACAAAAATTTGGTATTTTTTTTTCTTCTTAATAAAATTTAGATTTTGATTAAATACACACAAAGGTTTTTCTATTAAAGTTTTTTTAAATTTTAAATTTTTTTCACAGAATTTAAGAATTGATAAGTGCGTATTTGGTGGTGTCCCAATGATTATTAAGTCAAAATTTTTGTTTAATTTCACAATTTTATTGAATTCAATTTGTGAAATTTCTTTATTCCATTTACCATATCTTTTTGGATAAATTTTACTTCTCATTCTTTCAAGCGCTAGTGGATTAATATCCGTTATATAAACTTTAAATCCTAATTTTGTTGCTGCAAAACTCATATGATTACCAATAGATCCAGCTCCAAAAATTAAAATATTTTTCATTTTAAAGTTATATAATTAAATTAGACTTTCTTACAAACATCAATTTGACCAAAAATATCAGCAAAACTACTCATAAAAAATTAAAATATATTGTTTTTTTTTACATCTTGTTTAAACCATATATCTAATTAATAAAATAGATTTCTAAAATGCTTAAATTTGAAAAATAAGTAATCTTACAAAGTAAGTTTATGTAATAATTTTTTTAATTAGGAAAAATATAAATGAAAAAAAAGGTATGTTGTGTAATTACAAACAGAGCAAGTTACACAAAGTTTAAAGAACTTTGTTATCTTCTTAAAAGAGATAGAAATATTACTTTACAAATTGTAGTAGCATCTGGTGTTATTTTGGAAAAATATGGAAGTTTAATTCGTGAAATCAAAAATGATGGTTTTAGAATTACAGAAATTATACACATGCTGCTAGAGTCTCAGACTTTATTATCTAACGCAAAGTCAACTGGAATAGGAGTTTCAGAATTTTCTTCTTGCTTTGAAAGAATTAAACCAAATCTAGTTTTATTGATGGCTGATAGATTTGAAATTTTGTCAGCTGCAATAGCTGCTTCATATCAAAATATTAAAATTGCTCATATACAAGGAGGAGAAGATTCAGGAAATATTGATCAAAAGGTAAGATATGCTGTTTCTCATTTATCTGATTTTCATTTTCCTTCAACAAAAAAATCGTACAAAAAATTGGTGAACATATTAAACAATAATAAGAATATTTTTTATTCTGGTTGTCCTTCAATTGATTTATGCAAAAAAATTAAAAAAAAAAGTATTAGTAATATGAAAAAAATAAAATCTTTACTTGTTGGAGTTGGAAATAATATCGATTTGAGAGATGATTATATTATTGTAATGCAACATCCTGTGACTAATGAGTATGGGTACGGTAACGAGCAAATTCATGAAACAATGCAGGCATGTCGTAAAATTAATTTAAATGTTATTTGGTTTTGGCCAAACCCAGATTCTGGTACTTCATCTTTGTCAAAATATATCAGAAAAAAAAAGAGAAAAATTAAAATTGGAAAAATTTTTATTTATCAAAAATGTCTCTCCAGAAAACTTTTTATTTTTGTTAAAATTTTCAAAATGTATTGTCGGAAACTCAAGTGCAGGTATAAGAGAAAGTTCATATCTTGGAGTCCCTGCAATTAATATTGGCTCTAGACAAAATAATAGAGAGAGAGCAAAAAATGTAGTTGATTGTGATTATAATAGTTCTCAGATATATAGTCTTATTAAAAAACAAATACAAAAAAAATACAAAAAAAGCACTTTATATGGAAAGGGAAATGCAGCGAGAAATATATTTTTTAGAATTAAAAAAATTTTGATAAGCTTGAAATAATTAATGATATTAAAAAAAAAAATTATTTCAATAATCCCAGCTAGGAAAAATTCAAAAAGAATTAAAAACAAAAATTTACAAAAAATTGGCTTGGACTCATTAGTAGAGAGAGCAATTAAATATTCTTTATCTAATAAACTTATTCATAAAACTATCGTATCTACAGATGATAAAAAAATTTTTAAAATTGCAAAAAAATACAATTGCAATGAATCAAAACTCCGAAACAAGAAATTATCAACTTCAAAAACAAGAACAATAGAGCTTTTGTTTGAAATGATTAAGAAACATAAATTAGAAAATTACTATATTTTAATTCTACAATGTACATCACCATTTAGAAATAAAAATGATCTAAAAAAGATTTTTTCTATTTTCCAAAAAGATAAAGCTAATGCTGTTATAAGTGTTGAAAAAAATACTTTTCCACACCCATTTAAAATCTTAAAAAAAAAAGGCAGATATCTTTACCCATATTTAAATAGAGAAACGAATGTGCCTAGACAAGAATTAAGTGATGTTTTTGTTTCAAATGGAGCATATTACTTCATATGTTGTAAGAAATTATTAAAGTATAAAACTTTGATACCACCAAAAACTTCATATTATGTAATGTCTAAAATTAGAAGCATTAATATAGATTATCCAGATGATTTAAAGTTATCTAAAATTGTTCATGAAAAAATGAAGTTATGAATTTTATTTATATAATTATTGAAAATGCAAATAGAGAATTAAATTCAAGATTATTGTTAATTTTAGAACTTTTTAAAAAGTTTAACAAAAAAAAACTTAAAATTATTATTGGAGAAAAAAATGAATTTAGGAATAAAATTTTAAATTATCCAAAAGGCCTAATAATTGAAAAAGGAGTATCTAAAGGTTCAATTTTGAGAGTAAAAAAATGGAAGGCAGTTGGCCATAAGATTTTTATGTTTGACGAGGAGTCAATTACATATAGAAATGACAAACAATATTTTTCTGCTAAATTCGATAAAGGATTAGAAAAATATGTCGACTGTTTTTTTTTAACTGGAAATAGACAAAAAAAAACGATCTTAAGAAAAAGAAAAAAAGCAAGATATTTATTAACTGGCAATCTTAGATTTGAACTACTAAAGCCAGGATATGAAAAATTGTACAAAGATGCTGTACAGAAAATAAAAAAAAAATACGGAAAATTTATTTTGATCACTTCTAGATTTGCTAATGTAAATTATAACGATAAAAAAAAAGTTCATTTTCCAAAGTCATATGGAAGCTATCTTAAAGATAGTAAAACTATATATAAAGAGTTTAAAAAACTACCAGAGGAAATAAGAAAAAAAAAAATTCATACTAATATAATTGTAAGACCTCATCCAAGTGAAAATCCAGACGATTGGATTAAAATCACTAAAAATTTGCCAAATTGCAAAGTTGTATACGACGATGATATAAACCCTTGGCTATCATCTGCAAAATTCATAATTTTTAACAGATGTACAACAGGTATTGAAGGATATTTACTTAGAAAAAAAACTTTTTCACTAGATCCTATTGTTGAAAAAGATCCATTAAAAAAACTTTATTCTTCAATCAGTAAAAATTATAAAAGTGCGGAAGCATTATCAAATGCGATATATAAAGATGAAATATTTTCAAACCAAAAAATAAGCTCAAATTCAGTTTTGAAAAACACAATTTGTAATATCGATAAAAAAAAATCGCATATCATTATTTCAAATTATTTAAATAATTATCTAAAATTTACAAATCTAAATAAAACTTTTAATTTTGATTTAGTTAAACCAATAGATTTAATTAAATTTTTAATGGGTAAAATACTTTCTCTCAAAAAAGGTTTTAGAAAATACTCTAATCAAAAGATAGGTAATTTTAACTATTTTACCTTAAAAAAGACACTAAATAATTTTATTAATTTAAAAGAATACAAAAGTTTAAAGCTTATGAAAATTAAACAAATAGGAAAAAGAATTTTTTTAATTCATGTAAATTAAATGAAAACTAATATTTATTTACCAATTGAAATCAAAAGAAGAG
>MDTD01188068.1_pt1 | contig 17446 bp, 15 predicted proteins | sample 811221 | NCBI WGS metagenome assembly MDTD01 (sample SAMN05326646, study PRJNA326480) | marine metagenome | isolation source: seawater | place: Pacific Ocean: South West | collected 2011 | reverse complement strand
AATGTTGAAGTGTGTACGACAAATTTTGGTAACCTTAACCGTCCACACTTCTCTTCTTAAATTTTAACTTTTAAAATAACTAATTGAGCAAAAATACTCAATAATCCTCACTTTTTATTGCTTAAACAATACTTTTAGTGAGAAAGTTTGATGCTTATAGGCTAAAATTATAGGAAATCAAGCATATTAGATTAAAAAAATGTATAAAAAGGCCTTATTTTTAAGGGCTTTTTTTGATTTTTCCTTAATGGTGAATTAATAATATCAGAACTAAATTTTATGATTAATAAGATTAAAATAATTATTAAAAAAAATACCGAAATATTTGCACTTAGTATTCTAATATTAATAACTGTTATTTCAACAAATTATTATAATTATAATAAAAACAAAATTTTAAAAGAATACAAAAGTCTTATTAGCAACGTTTATTTAAAAAAATCGTTAGAAAATATATTAAGTAATTTAGAACCGAAATTTAAAAAGATAAATCATCGAATTATTGAAGGTGAAACTTTTGATAGTATTCTAAAAAACTATTCTGTTAAAGAAAGTGAAATTAAAGAAATAAAGAAAAGATTAAATAAAAAAATAAATCTAAATAAATTAAATACGTCTCAAAAGATCAAATTAACAATAGATCAAACAAATAATTTAGTGAAAGATTTTACTTTCCAAGTTTCCAATACTGAAAAAATTTATCTTGCAAGAAATGATGAAACAGATGAGTTTAACCAAAAAATTCTAGTTACCAAATTAAGTAAAAAAGTAATTTATAAAGAAAATATTATCTCCGATAGTTTATACAGATCTGCTATTAAAGAAAAAATTCCGCCAAATATTATAATTGAATTTGCAAGAATTTATGGTTTTCAAGTAGACTTTCAAAGAGACATAAGAAAAAATGATAGCTTTCAAATGATGTTTGAAGTTTTTACAGATGATAATAAAAAGATAATCGAGTCAGGTGAAATTTTGTTTGCAAATTTAAACTTAAGTGGAGAAAATAATGCTCTTTACTACTATGATGAAAAAGGCAGCGAAGGACATTATGATAAGAATGGTAAAAGTGTTCAAAAAGCATTGATGAAAACACCAATTAATGGCGCAAGATTATCCTCGCCATTTGGTATGAGAAAACATCCTATTGATGGTTTTAATAAAATGCATAGAGGAACAGATTTCGCTGCTCCAATGGGAACACCTATTATGGCATCTGGGAATGGCGTAGTTAAAAAAGCAGGATGGTGTGGCGGTGGTGGAAATTGTGTTGTGATAAAACATAACTCTACATACACAACAATTTATGCACATATGTCAAAATTTGCTGCAGGAATTAAAAGTGGAAAAAGAGTTAAACAAGGTCAAACAATTGGATTTGTTGGTTCAACTGGGAAATCAACTGGACCACATTTACATTATGAAGTTATAGTAAACGGAAAAAAAGTAAATTCGCAAACGCTTAAATTACCATCTGGTAAAATTCTTAAAGGAAAAAATAGAGAAATTTTTGAAACAAAAAAAATTAAACTTGATGTTTTAAAATCTGAAAAAATTATTGGATTAAATTAATTTTGTAAAATATTAATGTTATCTCTTTTCGTCACTTTTATCAGAATTAGGACTTTCTGGGCTGTCTGAAAATTTCAATTTTTTATTTATTTCTTGGGTGCTTAATATTCGAGTAAAGTGATCGGCATGTTGAAAATAATTTTCTGACAAAATCTTATCTCCGCTTGATAGAGCTTCTCTTGCTAAGTTATTATATTTTTCAATTAACTTTGAAGCATTATGATTATTTCTTCCAGGTGATTTTCTTTGAAAATTATCTCCATTCGAAAAATTAGAACCAAACTTAGGCCTATCATTGTTTGATTTGAAATTTCTTTCATTCCTTCTGAAATTATTTCTTCTTGCGTTATTATTGTTCCTAAAAGTAACCATTTGTGAGTATTAGTTGTTTTTTGTACTTACTATGCATCTATCATTATTTGCATAATCTTTAATAACTTTATTAATATAAAATCCTTTGTTTATTAAAATTTTTTTTACTCTTTCTTTTTGATCAAACCCAATCTCTAAGATGAGTATTCCATTTAATTTTATCAGTTCAGAAGCTTTTTTTATTACTTTTCTTATGACTGATAAACCGTCTAAACCACCATCAAGAGATAATTTTGGCTCAAAATTGACAACCTCTTTATCCAAGTTTTGTAAATCATACTGATTTATATAAGGAGGATTAGATACAATTAAATCATATTTGCCATAATTAAAATTGTCAACATCTGTTTTAAAAAATTTTACCCTATGATCTATTTCAAGATTAATAGCGTTAATTTTGCTTAAATTTATACATTTTTTGCTCAAGTCAATCCCAACCCCCTGGAAATCTTTTGTTTCTCTCAAAATTGATAATAGAAGACAACCAGAGCCAATTCCAATATCAAGTAATTTTAACTTATGCTTGTTTTTAGTTTGCTTTAAAACTTCTTCAACTATTAACTCACTATCTGGTCTTGGAACTAAAACATTTTTATCAATTTTAAATTCATAATTCCAAAAATCCTTTTTTCCTATTAAATATGCAACTGGTTCGCCCCTAGATCTTTTGTTTATTAATTTTTTAAATTGTTTGAAATGATTTACTTTAATATTTTTATTATGATTAAGAAAAATAAATGATCTTTCCTTTTCAATAATTGATGACATCAAAATTTCACTATCTAATTTTGCAGATTTAATACTATTATTTTGTAATATTCTTGTGCCATAATTTATTGCATTAAGTAAATTCATACGCTAAAGACTATTTAAACTCTCCTCTTGTGCCTGTAATGTTAAGGATTCTATCATTTCATCAAAAACTTCTCCTTCAAGAAACTCCTCTAATTTGTGAAGAGTAAGATTTATTCTGTGATCAGTTACTCTTCCTTGAGGGAAGTTATAGGTTCTAATTCTTTCTGATCTGTCCCCTGTTCCAATCTTGCTTTTTCTGTCCTGCGATCTTTCCTTATCAATTCTGGATCTCTCCAGTTCATATAATCTTGCTCTTAATATTTTCATACCTTTAGCTTTATTCTTATGTTGAGATTTCTCATCTTGTTGTGAAACAGTTATTCCAGAGGGAATGTGAGTGATTCTTACAGCACTATCTGTTGTGTTAACAGACTGACCTCCTGGTCCACCAGAACGAAAAACATCTATTCTTAAATCAGATTCACTAATTTTTAAGTCAACTTCTTCTGCTTCAGGCAATACTGCTACTGTAGCAGCAGAAGTATGAACTCGTCCTTGTGTCTCTGTATCTGGCACTCTTTGAACTCTGTGAACTCCACTTTCATATTTTAGAGTTGAATAAATATTTGTTCCCTTAATAGATGCAATAACTTCTTTTAGGCCTCCAGCTTCACTTCTAGAAATAGAAATTATTTCTAACTTCCATTTTTTTTTATGACTAACTTTTTCATACATTTTAAAAAGATCTGCAGCAAATAAACTTGCCTCTAGGCCTCCAGTTCCTGCTCTTATTTCAATTATGGCATTTTTTTTATCTGCTTCATCTTTGGGCAGTAAAAATAATTTCAGTTTCATTTCAGTTTTAATATGCTGTGATTTAAGCTCATTCATTTCAGATTCTGCCATTCTTAATAATTCTTTATCTGAATTCTGGTCGCTTAAAATTTTTTCCAATTCGATTTTATTTTTCTCGTATGAAATATATTTTTTAGCATCTTCAATTATATCATTTAAATCAGAATATTCTTTTGACTTTTCTGCAAATACTGTTTTATCTATTTTGCCAGATGATAAATCTTTTTCTAGATTTGAGTGTTTATTGATTATTTCTTCAATTGTTTTTTGAGGTATCATTTTAATTATTTTCTAACTCTGCTGCTTTCTTTTCAACCTCAGCAACAACTTTCTCGATCATATCATTTGTCAAAACTTTTTCTGCTTTTACCCCTGACAAATAAAGCATATTACTACCTTTATTTCCCCCTGTGATACCTACATCTGTCATTGCAGCCTCTCCTGGACCATTAACAACACATCCTATAACAGACAAAGTAATCGGAGTTTTTATATGTGAAAGCTTTTCCTCTAAAACTTTTACAGTTTCTATGACTTGAAAACCTTGTCTTGCACAAGAGGGGCATGAAATAATTCTAACTCCTCTTTGTCTTAAATTGAGAGATCTTAATATTTCGTTTCCAATTTTTACTTCTTTTACTGGATCATCTGACAGAGAAATTCTGATTGTATCACCAATACCATCTAGCAGTAGAGTGCCTAGTCCTATTGAAGATTTGATACTTCCAGGTATAAATCCTCCAGCCTCAGTTATACCAAGATGAAGTGGGTAATTTGTAGCTTTTGATAGTTGACGATAAGCTTCAATAGATAAAAAAACATCTGATGATTTAACGCTTATTTTTAAATTATTGAAATCCTCATCTTCTAAAATTTTTATATTTCTTAAGGCACTTTCTACCAAAGCCTCAGGACAAGGTTCTTTATATTTTTCTAAAATATCTTTTTCTAAAGAACCAGCATTTACTCCAACTCTAATTGAACAATTATTATCTTTTGCAGCTTTTATAACCTCTTTAACTTTATTAATACTTCCAATGTTTCCAGGGTTAATCCTTAAACAACTCGCACCATTTTCAGCTGCCTCAATAGCTCTTTTAAAATGAAAATGAATATCGGCAACTATTGGAATGTCTACATGTTTAATAATTTCTTTTAAAGCTTTAGATGAAGATTCATCTGGACAAGAAACTCTAACAATATCTGCACCTTCATTTTGTATTTTATTTATTTGTTTAATAGTAGCCTTAATATCTGTTGTGAGGGTATTGGTCATTGACTGCACTGAGATAGGATTACTAGCACCTACTTTTACTTTGCCAACATTAATTTCTCTCGTTTTTCTTCTTTTAATATTTCTAAATGGTCGTATGTTCATTTTGTATTGTCTAACTTAAATTCTTTGTGCAAGGCAGTTAAAGCTTTTTTAGTGTTTTTTTTATCAATTAAAACTGAAATTTTTATTTCAGATGTTGATATTACTTGAATATTTATTTTACTTTTAGATAAAGTTTGAAACATTCTAAATGTTACACCGGGAGTAGTTATCATTCCAACACCAATTATTGAAATTTTAGAAACATTCTTCTTTAATAGTAACTTTCTAAATCTTATATCTCTATTATTTTTAATAATCTTTTGTGTTTTGCTTAAGTCATCTGATTTAATAGTAAAAGTTAAATCTGTCTCTTTACCATTAGCAGAAATATTTTGTACAACCATATCAACGTTTATTAAATTTTTTGATAGTGGTTTAAAAATAGCTGCGGCTACACCTGGTTTATCTTTAACGCCTATTAGAGAAACTTTAGAGTCATTTTGAGTAGAAGAAATTCCAGTAACGATCTTATTATTAATTATATTAGATCTTTTTGTGATTAATGTTCCTGATTTTTTTATAAACGAAGACTTTACTTCAATATCAATTCTATTCAGCCTTGCATCTTGTATCGAAATTGGCTGCATCACCTTAGCTCCAAGCGATGCCATTTCCAGCATTTCTTCATAAGAAATTATTTTTATTTTTTTTGCTTTTTTTAATTTATTTGGATCAGTAGTATAAACTCCTTCAACATCTGTATATATGATACATCTCTCGGCTTTAAAAAATTTTGCAATCATAATTGCACTTGCATCAGAGCCTCCTCTACCAATTGTAGTAATTCTACTTTCGTCATTAACACCCTGAAACCCAGTAATAATTGGTATTCCTCCTTCTCTAAGATATTTGATTATTTTCTTTTTATTAATTTCATTTATTCTAGAGTTTTTATGTTCTCCTTGAGTGATTATTGGGATTTGCCATGATAACCAAGATCTAGCTTTATAGCCTTTGTGAATTAACCTTCCTGCTATTAAAGAACAAGCTATTTGCTCGCCTGAAGAAACCAAGACATCATACTCTGAGCCTGAAAAATTATCACTTATTTCAAGGGATTTCTTTATCAACTCATTTGTCACACCACTCATTGCTGATGAAACTACAATTACTCTATATTTTTTTTTTTTGTAATTTGCAATTATTTCAGCAGTTTTTTTAATTTTTTTAATTGAACCGACTGATGTTCCACCAAATTTCAATACTACAATTCTCATGATAAAAAATTTTCTAAATTAAAATATATTGATAAAATACATGTTGGATATAAAGTCAACTTACTAATGAAAAATAACACAATAAACAAAAAAGAAATAGAAAAATTTTCTAAAATTGCTGAAGAATGGTGGAATCCTGAAGGTAAATTCAAACCACTTCATAAATTTAACCCAATTAGAATTTCATACATAAAAGATAATATAATTAGCTCATTTAAATTGACAAATAACATGAAAAAACCTCTTAATAATGTTAAAATTTTAGATATTGGCTGTGGTGGAGGATTACTTTCAGAGCCGATGAGTAGACTAGGTGCGGAAGTAGTTGGCATAGATGCTTCAGATAAAAATATAAATGTTGCTAAATATCACTCAAAAAAAAATAATTTAGATATTAAATATTTTTGTACATCACCAGAAAATTTAAATATTCAAACTAAATTTGATGTAATCCTTAATATGGAAATAGTTGAACATGTAGAGGATATTGATTTATTTTTAAAATCTTGCTCAAAATTCCTAAAGAAAAATGGAATAATGTTTGTTGCTACGTTAAATAAGACCTTAAAATCATACTTATTTGCAATTATTGGTGCTGAATATATTTTAAGATGGTTGCCAATAGGTACTCATGAATGGGAAAAATTTGTTAAACCAGAAGATTTAATAACAATATTAAAAAAATACGATTTAAAAATAGAAAATCTTGATGGTGTAAAATTTAATGTTCTGGATAATCAATGGCACCTAAGTTCAGATAAATCGGTGAATTATATTACAAAGTTCATTAAAAATTAATTATTCTTATCTTCTACCCATGGTATTACTTCTGTTTCAATACCCTCATCTCTTAGCTCGTTTATTTGTTCTATAGATGCAGTGCCAAAAATTCCTTTGTTCTTTTTCTTATTATTGTAATGAATAGATCTTGCCTCGTAAGTGAAATTTTTTCCAACATACTCAAAGTTTTTTTTAATAAATTTTTGATACTCTTTGATTTTTTTATCTATACTTCTTAATTTAAATCTTTGATCTTTAGAAATTTCATTAGAGCTATTAATTAATTTTGGTGCCATTAAAGTTTTCTCAATTTGTTTTGAGCCGCACTCATGACAATTTAATAATCTTTTTTTTTTTAATTTTTCATATTCCCTAGAGCTAGCGAACCAACTGTCAAATGAAATATCACATTTTTTACAGATTAGTTTATATTTAATCATTAAACTTAATTAATTACTATTTTAATAATTTCAACTCTTCTTAAGTTCTATAGTCTGCATTAATTTCGATATATTTTTTTGTTAAATCCATGGTAAAACATGTGAAATTTTTTGAACCATTAGAAATATCAACAAATATTTCAATATTATCATTTTTCATATATTCACATGCTTCTTTTTCATTATAATAGCTACTGAGTTTTCCTTTTTGAATAATACTTAATTCACCAAATTTTATTGATAAATTTTCGATATCAATTGAAACTCCAGCTTTGCCAATAGCCATAACGATTCTTCCCCAATTCGGATCTTCACCTGCAATTGCAGTTTTTACTAGCGGAGAATTTGCAATTGAAAATGCAATTTTTTTTGCATCATTTTCATTTTTACAATTTTGAACATTTACCTCGATAAATTTGGATGCTCCCTCCCCATCACTTACAACTCGTTTAGCCAGATTTAATAGTACTTTATTTAATGCCTCATCAAATTCTACTAACTTTTCGTCATAAGAGTTATTTATTTTTGGATGTTTTATCTTACCAGTTGAAAAAATTGTAACCATATCATTTGTACTTGTGTCACTATCACAACTTATTGCATTAAAAGTTGTGGAAATATTCTTTTTCAATATCTTTTTTAAGATATCATTAGAAATTTCTGCATCAGTAAATATATAGCCTAGAGTAGTTGCCATATTTGGCTGAATCATTCCAGAGCCCTTAGCAATTCCAAATATCTTAATTCTACTATTTCCAATATTGCACTCTTCCATAGCTAATTTTGGCTGAGTGTCAGTTGTCATAATTCCTAATGCTGCTTTCATCCAGACATATTTATTTTGTGTATATTTAATTTTGGATATTAATTCAGGTATTTTATTAATTATCTTTTCTTCCGGAAAGATTTCTCCAATTGTGCCTGTGCAACCAAAGATAATTTCTTTTTGTTTAATTTTTTTTGGCTGATCTTCATCTTCTTTTTGTTTTTCTGATAGTTTAGCAGAAGCTAATTCGGCCACTTTCTCTAAGCTTCTGTAACCTTGTTTTCCAGTAAAACAATTAGCGTTTCTAGAATTGATTATTAAGGAAAAAATTTTTTTTGCTTTTTGTTTAAGGTTCCACTTTATATTCTCTGAAACAATTTTAGACTGTGTATAAACTGATGCATGATTTGCTCCATCTCTAAAATAGAACATTACCAAATCATCCCTTGGATCTTTATATAAATCAGCACTTACTGTGGAAATAGACACTCCATCAATATGATCTAAATCTTGAAATTCCATCATTCGCTTATTTTTCGATTTAGATGATAAAAAATTTGTTAAATTTATACCCATAGTGTTTAAAATAATTATTTAATAATTATATTAAAGGTTATAAGTAAATAATAAATCAAAAACTAATGCTAAATCCTCTAAGTTTTCTTACAAAATTCATTAAATCAAGTAATCAAAGAGAGCTTGATCGAATTGATAAAATAGTATCTAAAATAAATAATTTAGAGAATGATTTCCTAAAATTAAATGACGCTGACTTTCCTAAGAAAACATTGGAATTTAAAGAAAAAATTAAGAGTGAGAAAAATTTAAACGATATTCTCCCTGAGGCTTTCGCTCTAGTGAGAGAAGCATCAAGAAGGGTCAGAAATGAACGTCACTTTGATGTACAGTTAATTGGAGGCATAGTTCTGCACGAGTCTAAAATTGCAGAGATGAGAACTGGTGAAGGAAAAACTTTAACAATTACTTTAGCGGCATATTTAAATGCACTTCATGAAAAAGGAGTGCATATCGTTACAGTTAATGATTATTTAGCAAAACGAGATTCTCTAGAGATGGGTAAAATTTATAATTTTTTAGGGCTTAGCTCTGGCTTTATAAATAACGATCAAGGAGATGAGGAAAGAAAAAAAAATTACAATTGTGATATAACATATGCAACAAACAGTGAACTTGGATTTGATTATCTCAGAGATAACATGAGATACTCGCAAAATGAAATGGTTCAGCGAGAACATTTTTTTTCAATTGTCGATGAAATAGATTCATGTCTAATTGATGAAGCAAGAACACCTTTAATTATTTCTGGCGCTTCAGAAGATAAAACAAATCAATATTTGGCCATAGATGAATTGATAGTAAATTTAAGTAAAAAAGATTTTGAAATTGATGAAAAAGATAAAAATATCCTTTTAACTAATGAGGGTATTAATAATATCGAAAAAATTTTTTCTAACGCAGGGATTTTAAAAAATAATAACTTTTATGATCCTGAAAATCTAAGTTTGGTCCACCATGTCAATCAGGCACTTCGTGCTCATCATTTATTTACTAAAGGTAAGGATTATATTATTCAAAATGGAAGCTTAAAAATAATAGACGAACTTACTGGAAGAATTCTTGAGGGAAGAAGATTTGGCGATGGTTTGCATCAAGCATTAGAGGCAAAAGAAAAAATTGACATTCAAGCAGAAAATCAAACATTAGCATCAATTACATATCAAAATTATTTTAAGCTGTATAAAAAAATTTGTGGATGTACAGGTACGGCAGCAACAGAGTCTCAAGAGTTTTTTGAAATTTATAACCTTCCAGTTGTTGTAATTCCAACAAATAAAAAAATGATAAGAAATGATTTTAATGATCAAATTTTTAGAACAGAGGAAGAAAAAAATGTTGCAATCATCCAAAAAATTAAAACATGTCATAAGAAGGGTCAACCACTCTTAATTTTTACATCTAGTATTAACAAGTCTGAGATTTATTCAGAACTTTTAAAAAAAGAAAAAATTAAACATGTAGTTTTGAATGCTAAAAATCATGAAAATGAAGCTGAAATTATTGCAAATGCAGGTAAGGAAAATTCAGTGATTATTACTACAAGTATTTCAGGAAGAGGTGTTGATATACAGCTTGGAGGAAAAAAAGGATCAATACCAGATAAAATACTACTAATAGAGAAAGAAAAAATAAAATCTCTTGGAGGATTATTTGTTTTAGGAACGGAAAGAATGGAATCTAGAAGAGTTGATAATCAAGCAAGAGGTAGATCTGGAAGACAAGGTGATGAGGGAAGTTCAATTTTCTATGTTAGTCTTGAGGATGATTTGATGAGAATCTTTGGCTCAGAGTCTATGAATAATATTTTACAAAAATTAGGTCTTAAAGATGGTGAGAGTATTGACCATCCATGGATAAATAAAGCACTTGAAAGAGCACAACAAAAAGTTGAGGCTAGAAACTTTGATATTAGAAAAACCTTAATCAAGTTTGATAATGTGCTAAATGATCAAAGACAAGTTATTTTTTCACAAAGAAAAAATGCGATGAATAGTAAGGAAATTTTTAGTTATTCTGACGATTTTTTAAAAGAAATAGTTGATGATTTGCTTAGATTGAGATCTTTTAAACTATCTAATCCTAAAAATAATGACTTTGAAAATAAATTAAAATCAATTCTTGGTAAAAGTGCAGATGATATCGAATTTAAAAAAATAATTTCTCTAAATGATAATTCATTTAAAAAAGAAATAGAGGAAAAATTTAAAAATATGAGAAATGAAAGATCAAATATTTTAGGAGCAGAAAAATCAAAAGAAATTGAAAAAAGAATTTTTTTACAATCAATTGATATGAACTGGAAATCACATATTCAATATTTAGAACAATTAAGACAAGTAATTGGACTAAGATCATATGGACAAAGAGACCCTCTCATTGAATATAAAAAAGAGGCATTTGATTTATTTGAAAATTTATTAAATAAATTAAAACTCGATTTTATAAAGATTCTTATTAATCTTAAAGTTGTTCAAACACCTAAAGAAAATACCAGTCAAATTAAACCTAAAAAAATTGATCCAAAATATATTGGAAAGAAAATGAGTAGAAATGAACCTTGTTTTTGTGGATCTGGAAAAAAATATAAAAAATGTTGCGGAGCCCTATGATGAAAAAATTAAAACTGACAAAAAAATTATGCTCAATGCAATTAATGGTATTAAAACTTTTTTGGATTTCCATATCTGCTCAAAATTATTTTCATTTTTTTTCAATGAACTCAGATCATCTAAATTGGTCATAAAGCCCTTATTCCTACCAATTCTTAAAAATTTATTTTTTCTATCATTAAAAATTTCCTCCCTGGACATACTTTTGAAATTATCTAAATTTTTTGAAATTGATTCTTTTACATTTTTTAACATCAAATCTTTATCTCTGTGAGCTCCCCCAATGGGTTCTTTAATGATTTCATCAATAATTTGTAGGCTTAATAAATCTTTTGCTGAAAGCTTCATTGCTTTTGCTGCATCTAACATTTTTTTTGGGTCTCTCCACAAAATAGTTGCGCAGCCCTCCGGTGAAATAACTGAATATATGGCATTTTCCAACATAATAACTTTGCTTGAAGATGCTAAAGCAATTGCACCACCTGAGCCTCCTTCGCCTATAATTATTGCTAAAGTTGGTACATTTAATTGCATGCAACATTCAATAGATTTTGCAATTGCTTCAGCCTGGCCCCTTTCTTCAGCACCTACACCTGGATAAGCTCCAGGAGTATCTATGAATGAAATAATAGGAATATTAAATTTATTTGCTAATTCCATTAGGCGTATAGTTTTTCTATATCCCTCAGGCCTCATCATTCCAAAATTTCTCTCTATTCTACTTTCAAGATCCTCGCCTTTTTCTTGTCCAATTACTAAAACAGATTCACCATTAAACTTACCTAAACCAGTTAATACTGATTTATCTTCTCCATAATATCTATCACCTGATAATGGAATAAATTCTTCAAATAAGTTATCTATAAAAAATTTTGATTTAGGTCTATCCTCATGCCTAGCAACCATGGTAGTTTGCCATGGGTCTAAATTAGAATAAATATGTTTTAGTTTTTCATCTAGGTCTTCTTGAATTTCTGATATCTGCTGAGTGTCAACCTCTGAAAGTCCACTTTTATTATAAGGGTCTTTAAGCTTCTCAATTTCACTCTCTAGTTTTTTTATCTCATTTTCAAAGTTTAGATAGTTTTTCATTTTGGTTACATAATACATATGTAGGAAAAATGACAACAAAATGTCAATGCTACTATTAATTATTTGACTTAGTTTTAGAGGAGTTTTAAAATTCTGATAATGTCTTCAAATTATCGTAGTATAAATAGTTTAAAAATCTCAGAAAAACTATTGTCTTTTGTAAATAACGAATTACTTAAGGATTTAGAAATTTCTCCTGAAGAATTTTGGTCAGGTTTTGATAAGGCAGCCCACGAACTTACTCCTATAAACAAAGAACTAATAAAAACTAGAGAAATTTTACAAAAACAAATTGATGATTGGCATATAGATAATAAAGGAAATCAAATAAAAATAGAAGATTATAAAAAATTTTTAAAAAAGATCGGCTATCTTAAAGATGAAGGTGATGACTTTAAAATTGAAACTACAAAGTTAGATGATGAGATATCAAATATTGCTGGACCTCAACTGGTAGTTCCAATAATGAATTCAAGATACACCTTAAATGCTGCGAATGCAAGATGGGTAAGTTTATATGATAGCTTATATGGAACAAATATAATTGAGTCGGATGAAGGTGGAAGTGAAAGATATGATCCGTTGCGAGGTCAAGAAGTAATAAAATTTGTAAGAGAATTTTTTGACAAATATATTCCTATTGATGGAACAAGCTGGAAAAATATTGCAGGATTAAAAGTAATTGATAAAGATTTAACAATACTAAAAGATGACTATGAGTATAAACTGAAAGATAAAAAAAAATTTATTGGTCATAGAGGTGATGCCAATAAACCCTCAACAATAATTTTAAAAAATAATAATCTTCACTTTGAAATTATAATTAATCCTAAAGCGTTTAGTGCCGCGCATGATATTGCGGGTATAAGTGATGTAATCGCTGAATCAGCTGTTTCAACTATTTGTGATAATGAGGATAGTGTAGCTGCAGTTGATGCTGAGGACAAAGTTGTTTGTTATAAAAATTGGCTAGGTCTAATGAAAGGTGATTTAAAAGTTCAATTTGAAAAAAATGGAAAAAAACTAGAGAGAAAACTCAATCCTGATCGAAGTTATATCTCAAAAGATGGAAAAGGATTAAAGCTTCATGGTAGAAGTTTATTACTAATAAGAAATGTTGGGCATTTAATGACTAATCCATCTATAATTTTAAAGGATGGAAGTGAAATACCAGAAGGAATCATGGATGCATTTATTACAACCACTGCCGCACTTCATGATTTGAAAAAAAAAAGAAATTCAAGAATGGGATCAATTTACATTGTAAAACCTAAAATGCATGGACCAGAGGAAACAGCTTTTACCAATCTAATTTTTTCCAAAGTTGAGGAACTGTTAAATCTAGAAAGATACACTTGTAAGATTGGAATTATGGATGAAGAGAGAAGAACATCTGCTAATTTAAAAGAGTGCATAAGAACTCTAAAAAATAGAGTTTTTTTTATTAATACTGGATTTTTAGATAGAACAGGGGATGAAATGCATACGTCAATGGAAGCAGGTCCAATGATAAAAAAGGGAGATATGAAAATGTCTAAATGGATTTCAGCTTACGAAAATAATAATGTAGATATTGGTTTAAAATGTGGATTTTCAGGAAAGGCACAAATTGGAAAAGGAATGTGGGCAATGCCAGACAAAATGAAGGAAATGATGGAAGATAAAATTAATCATTTAAAATCTGGAGCTAACTGTGCTTGGGTACCCTCGCCTACCGCAGCATCATTACATGCACTTCATTACCACCAAATAAATATTTTTGATGAACAAAAAAAAATTTTAAATCGTAAAAAAGCAAAATTAGATGATCTTTTAACAATTCCTATTGCGAACAGGCCTAATTGGTCAGTTAATGAAATCAATTCTGAAATCTCTAATTCTGCACAGACATTATTAGGGTATGTTGTTAGATGGATAGATCAAGGAGTCGGTTGTTCTAAAGTACCTGATATAAATAATATTGGACTTATGGAAGATAGGGCAACACTAAGAATTTCATCTCAGCACATCACTAACTGGATACACCATGGTATTACTACAAAAATACAAGTTATGGAAATAATGAAACAAATGGCAAAGGTTGTTGATGATCAAAATAAATCTGACAGAAATTACATTAAAATGAGTGATGACTATGAAAGGTCAATTGCTTTTAAAACCGCTTGTGATTTAATTTTTGAAGGACGAAAGCAGCCATCAGGTTATACGGAACCTTTATTACATTTAAATAGATTAAAAAAAAAATTAATCAGAATTAGAATTTAAATTCGTCCTATTTTTAAAAGCAGAAAATAAAGTTCCGTCATCTAAACTTTCAATTTCCCCTCCAACAGGTAGGCCTTGGGCCAATTTTGAAATTCTTACATTGGTTTTTTTTAAACTCTCCTGGATATAATAGGCTGTTGTTTGTCCCTCGACTGTTGCGCTAGTGGCTAAAATAACTTCTTCTATTTCATCTCTACTTACTCTTTCAACTAAGGAATCAATTAACAGATCCTCTTTTCTTTGACCAGCAGATGAAATAGTTCCTCCAAGAATATGAAAATAACCTTTAAAAATATTTGAATTTTCTATTGACCATTGATCGGCGATATCTTCAACAACGCAAATTTTAGAATATTTTTCTTTTGTATTTTCACAATTTCTACAACCGTCTGAATTTGATTTTAATGAACCACAATAACTACATCTTGTTACATTTTTATATACCTGGGCCAAAGTGTTGGCCATAGGTTTTACAAGTTCATTCCTATTGTTCATTAATTTAAGTACAATTCTCTTAGCAGATTTGGGGCCTAAGCCTGGAAGTTTAGAAATTAATTTAATTAAATCTTCTATCTCACTTATATTTTGCATTTTTTATAGAGGCCACTTAAAACCTGGAATTCCAAAACTGCCAGTAGCTTTAGAAATTTCCTCTTTTGTTTTCATCTTTAGTTGAGCTTTAGCATTATTGTGAGCAGCAACAATTAAATCTTCTACAATAGATTTTTCTTCCTTGAAAATTTCTTCTGAAATTTCTATTTTTTGCATTTCCCCCTCTCCATCTAAAACTACCTTTATAGAATTCGAGCCTGAGATTCCCTCGGCTTTTATCTTTTTTATATTTTCCTGACTTTCTTTCATTTTTGCCTCAAGTTCTTTTGCTTTATCTAAAATCTTATTAAAATCTGTCATATGTCAATCCTTTTCATCATTGGAGGTTACATCAACTAAATTTACATCAGGGAAAACTTCAACAATCTTTTTAAATAAATCTGATTCTTTTGTCTTTTTAAAAAGCTCATTTTTTTTGTTTTGTTCTTTTTCCTTGATTGATATTTCTCCTTTAATTTTGCTCAAAGTAATAATCCATCTTTCACCAGTCCACTCATAGAGTTTTAAAGATAGATCTTTAACAAAATTTTTTTCAAGAGCATCGTTGAAAGATATTTCTATTCTATTTTTTTCAAAACTGACTAGGTTAACATTTTTTTCTAATTCGTATTTGAGTTTTATCTCTTTATTTTGGCTACAAATATCTAAAAGTTGCTTAAATGAGTTTATAAAAATTTTTTTTTCAGCTTTAACTTCTTTTTGAATTTCTTTTGTTATTTTCTTTTCTTGTGTAACATTCTTAATTTGATCTATAGACTCGTTATTCTTTATCTCGGAAACTATATTTTTTTTTTCAATAATTTTTGATAATTCATTATTATTTTTAATATTGTCACTAGGTTTAATTGAATTTAAATAAACTAATCTTACTAAAAACATCTCAATTGCAAGATTTTGATTAGAAACAATATCTAATTCCTCAATGCTTCTAATTGTGAATTGCCAAAATAATATTAACGTTTTTTTATCAATATTTTTAGACATTTCTTGAATCTTTGAAAATTCATGGTCATTTAAAGAAAAATTTGTACTCTCGAGAGTTAAAGCATCTATATTTTTAAAATAATAAATAAGCTCTAAAAAATCATTTATAAAAATCTTTGGCTCGACTCCTTGATCATAAATTTTTCTGTATTCATTTATTACTTTTTTTTCTTCTCCTTGAAAAATTAATTCAAAAATTTCCAACAAATGGGATTTATCAAAGTATCCAAAAATTTCTTGTGCTTTTTTTAAATCTAGTTCTTTATTTTGATCAATTGAGAGCAATCCTCTATCTAATAAAGATAATGCATCTCTAACAGAGCCCTCTGATATTTTTACAATAAGTTTTAAAGCATCGTCTGATGCTTTTCCATTCTCATTTATTGTAATTTTTTTTAAAAAATGAAACAATTCAGAGGATTTGATCCTTGATAAATCAAACCTTTGACATCTTGAAACGACTGTTACTGGAATTTTTCGTATCTCTGTTGTAGCAAAAATAAATTTTAGATATTGAGGTGGTTCCTCTAATGTTTTTAGTAAAGCATTAAATGCTTGTTTACTTAGCATATGAACTTCATCAATTATAAATATCTTATATTTGGATGATGTTGGTCCATATCTTGAAAATTCTATTAAATCTCTCACATCGTCAACGCCGGTCTTACTTGCAGCATCCATCTCTAAAACATCAATATGATTTGAATTGGTAATTCCTTCACAATTATCACACAATTTTTTAGTGCATAAATTTTCTATTCCATTTGAACAATTCAGAGACTTGGCAACAATTCTTGCAGTTGTTGTTTTTCCTATCCCTCTAATTCCAGTGAAAAGATATGCATTAGGTATCTTATTTGCTTGTATAGAATTAAAAATTGTTTCAGCAATAACATTTTGTCCAATAAGGTCTTTAAATGCTTGTGGCCTATATTTTAAAGCTAATACTTTTGAATTTTTACTCATTTTTATCTATAGGAGACTAGAACCTGAATAACTGTCTTTACGACTGCTTCCGTTAAGATCTGGTCGGGTTCAAGCAGCACCCACCTCTAGCCTCCAAAGACTATTATAGCAGTAATGATTTCTAATCTACAAGAAAAGATTAAAAAATTATTTTTCCCTTTGTT
>MDTD01005374.1_pt1 | contig 17454 bp, 13 predicted proteins | sample 811221 | NCBI WGS metagenome assembly MDTD01 (sample SAMN05326646, study PRJNA326480) | marine metagenome | isolation source: seawater | place: Pacific Ocean: South West | collected 2011 | reverse complement strand
TCAGCAAAAACTGTGTTTACGACCGGTGAAGCTGCCAAGATCTGTAAGGTCAGTCAGCAAACTATTATTCGATGTTTTGATAACGGATCCTTAAAAGGATTTCGCGTACCAGGAAGTCGATTCCGAAGAATCCCCAGAGAGCAACTCTTCGCATTCATGAAGGAAAACGGCATTCCGACAGATGCTTTGGAAAGTGGCGATCGTAAAGTTCTGGTTGTGGACGACGATGTCGAATTGGTAGAGCTACTGGTTGACGTTTTCGAACGTGATGGACGTTTCGAAGTGAAAACAGCCAATAACGGATTTGATGCTGGAATGTTGGTGCGTGAATTCCGCCCTGATCTTGTTGTTCTCGATGTCATGCTTCCCGATATTAACGGTAAGGAAGTTTGTGTTCGAGTCCGCAACGACGATACTTTGGAAGCAGTGAAGATCATCTGCATTTCAGGTATGGTCGAACAGGACAAGATTTCAGAACTAACGGCAGCCGGTGCAGATGATTTCATGCACAAGCCATTTACCGTAGATCGCTTGCTGGATCGGGCTTGCGATTTGCTGGAAATGGAACGAGCTGTTGCCAACTAGGCTCCAGATCACTATGTTCCGGACCTAGTGAGCGAAAAGCACAAATGAGACGCGCATCATCCGGTGTGCGTCTTTTTTTATCCCCATTGTTTTAGACGTGGTTATTCCATGCCAAGTTGGCCAACTGTCCAAGTCCATTCAGAGTCGTTAGCCTTGCCAGTGTTACCGGCAACGTTGGATTCGTTGGTACGTATGACCATCGCAGTGTCAGGCCAACAACGTGTTGTGGAATTAACCAGCCTGTTAGATGAGGATCCTTTCTTCACAGTTTGGTTAACAGCACAGGCTGCTTTGAATGGACAGCACACCCATTCATCGCTCGAATTGGCTGAATGGATGAGTACAGACGGTGAGCAGGTCATTGCTGAATTGGACCCGGACCCGACCGATGAACTCCTGCCACCCGACTCGGAAATGTCAGCGTCTTATGTTTGCCGTTTGCTTTGTACAGCTGCGACTTCCGCATCGTCCCTGAATACGCTCGTGAATTCAGCCGAAGTAGAGATTCTTCCAGGCGATGAAGAGGTGGCCAATCGCCTCATGAAGTTAATGAATACGCCATTGGGGTATTCCGGACCTGCTCTGACATTCTCTGACTGGCAAAAAGTTCTGAACTGGGAACAACGTGAACAACAATTTTCTCGGCAACTGCACCACCAGAAAATGCTGGCAGTGAAGAATTTTGCCTATGGAGCAGGGCACGAGATTAATAATCCTCTGGCAAATATTTCGAGTCGTGCTCAGCAACTATTGGAAGATGAAGTTGATCAGGAACGTCGTCGATTTATAGCGACAATCGAGACACAGGCCCATCGCGCATCTTCGATGATCGCCGATCTAATGCTGTTCGCCGCTCCTCCTGATATCGTGCTGCGACCAACGAGCATACGCGAAGTTATCAAGCAGGCCGCTAAGGAGATGAGAGAGTTCACAGACCCTCTGGGATTTGAAATCTCCGTGGAAGCTTCTCAAGATGTTCAGATACAGGCGGACTTTAATGCCTGTATGGAGATGTTTAAGGCAGTCATCCAAAACAGCCTCGACGCCATGGAGCAAGGGAATCTTTTGATTTCGTGGAAAGTCGAAAATCGCTTTCTTAAAGTCACGATGGTAGATAACGGACCAGGGATTCCCGAAGATCAAATTAATATGGTTTTTGACCCGTTCTTTTCCGGACGCGAGGCTGGCCGAGGAATTGGTTTTGGTTTAACCAAAGCCTGGCGTATTATGCAATTGCATCAAGGTGAAATTCAGGTGGAAAATCGGGACGATGGTGTAGCAACCATCATCCAATTTGTGATTTCACCGACGACGTAGGCTCGACTTATTGAGCCAGGCCTCGTCGAGCCAGTTCTGCCATAACTCCGCGAACAATCACTTCGATGTCGATACCGTTACCAGTCGGATTACTTTGGAAGTTCGTTTGAGCTTCCTGCATGAAACCCTCATCTCGCAACATTTTTTCAAGTTCGCTGCTTAACACCTGAAGCTTCGCAGTCAATTCAGGCCCCTGAGGTTGGCGGCCAACGCCAGTATTAAAGCCGCGTAGTTTAATCGCTTCCCGGAATCCTTCAGGGAATTCACTACGGAAGATCATGGCATCGAAGAGTTTGAGCAAGCGGTACTGTAGGTCGCGTGCCAATTCCCATTGTCCGGTTGAAGCCAATTGGAAAATCTTCCCGGTGATTTCCGGAACGACACCACTCGAAGCATTGGTGCCACCGTCTGCTCCGACCCACATCATAGGTACGAGAACAGGATCCCAACCAGTGAGGAACGAAAAGTCCGGTCGATTTGGTCGGACTCGGTCAATCATTCGCATCATTTGAGGAATGTCACCAGAAGAATCCTTGATGCCGATGATACGTGAACAGTCATCAGCTAAGCGTGCTACCGTATCTACGTCAATCGGCGAAGCGAACAATGGGATATTGTAGAGTGTTACGTCAATCGGTGAGTTATCCGCGATTTCCTTGAAGTAGGTATATACGGCTTCAGGACCGATTTGATAGTAAAAGGGCGAAACGATTGCCACAGCCTTGGCGCCCAAATCATAGTATCTCTCACATGCTCGGATCGTCTCTCTTGTATTTGCTTCAGCGGCTCCTGCCAAAATCGGTACTCGACCATTCACCTGGTCTGCAATGATCTCAATAATCCGCACTCGCTCTTCAGCGGTAAATCGCGTGAATTCGCCGGTCGAACCATTGGGATACAGGCCATGCACCCCTTTGTCGATAAGCCAATCGACATACCTGCGGGTTTCCCCTTCATTTATGTTTCCGTGAATGTCCAAACAGACGATATTAGGGGTGTAGATTCCGGATAACTTTGCTTGACTCATAACTGTGAATGTCCGCTCTTAGCCTGTTGGGGGAAAAGATTAGATTGCCTAATCCTTAAAGTTGTTCTTTAGGTCTGAAGAACTATACCTTTGCACGCAACCTAAGCGTTAAAAAACTCAAACTTTTCCGGTTGGTTAAGCCGTTAGGATCAGGAAACAGACTCAATCGCTTCGGATCATACAGGTTGTAACGATTGCAGCATGATAGATGCAAAAGGGGGAGCTTCACTGACTATGTTAAAATCAATATCAACGCCGGATGATGGTGTGAACATCCGAGAATGAGCTTAGAACTAGATGACCAGTGAATTCGAAAAATCGACGCGTCTTCCCAAAAATCTGGGACTCTTAACGCTGGGTGTTTTTTTTCTCTTATTCACGTTCGCCGCCGAACCGACACAGTCTGACTCGAATTCAGCCAACATCAATGCGCATCAGGTTCCCTGGTTAAGAATGATTATTCCGGATACGGTGGTTGCTGAATGGGCCGAACATTCGATGGATCGAATCTCGATCGTCGACAGATTGCCGCTGGTCCTCGGAAGCTTGCTTCTTCTTGGGGCTGTTCTGATTATTGGTAAAGCAAGCCTACGTTTGATTTCGTGTGCAGAGTTAACTCGGCTGGAGTTAACCGTCCTGGCATTCGGAATGGGAACAATCACGTTAACTTTATTCGCATTCCTGATTGGAGTTCTTGGGCTATTAAAACTGTGGTGGCTGTATCTAATCCCGTTAGCAGGGGCAGTTTATATTGAAACCACTCAAAAGGATGGCGTGCTGAGCCGTCCAGCGTGCCAGCACTGTTGGGAATCCGTGCGGAAACTCAAGCAACTAGAATGCCTGGTCTTGTTTTGTTTGTTTGCCATGATTCTGGCAGGTGCGATGCTTCCACCCTGGGAGTTTGACGTGCGGGAGTATCATCTACAAGTTCCAAAAGAATGGTTTCAAAACGGGAGAATTGAATACCTTCCTCACAACACGTATGCCGCCATGCCACTTGGTAGTGAATTAATATGTGTCGTACCGATGGCCTGGGCTCAGCTTTTTAGTAATTCAGATGCCTGGTGGTTCGGTGCTTTGATCGGTAAGACATTCCTCTCATACTATGCTCTGTTTGCGTCGTTAGGTTGTTGGGCTATTGCGAGTCGCATGAGTGACCGATTAGCCGGAGCAGCAGCAGCCATTTTGCTGATGTCCTGTCCCTGGATCGGTTACATCAGCATGACTGGCCTCAATGAAGTTGCGTTGGGATATTTTTTATTAATGGCAATTGTTTGCCTTGGTTGGATGAGCCGTACTCAGCATTCTCTTATACGACTTGCCGTGTTGACGGGCGTGTTTGTTGGTGCCGCGGCCTCAGTAAAGTATACCGGTTTGGTTTTTGCTATCTTGCCGATTGGAGTTTGGCTGCTTCTGAAATATCGATCACGACCAGTCATCCTGTTTGTAGGATTTTCCATCGGAGCTGCGATCACATTTGGTCCCTGGCTTGCTAAAAATACCATCGACACGGGGAACCCGGTGTATCCTCTGATGGGAACCATGTTTCCAGCTCATCAGCAGACAGAACAACAGGTCGAACAGTGGAATCTAGCTCATCAAGTCCCCGAATCAGATTCCCTACTCAACGCATTGAGCGAATGGTTTCTTTACGGCACGAGAAACAGCCCCTTAATGACTGGCGTCGTCCTCATTGCAATCGGTTTGATTCGTCAGCGTCGGGAAATCATTCCATTATTGCTCCTACTACTTTATGGCTTAGCTGTATGGTGGCTGATGACACATCACCTGCAGAGATTTCTCGTTCCACTACTGCCGGTTTTTGCAATCGTGGGGGGAATGGGGTTCTCTGGTGCATTGCAGAATTACCGTGGCTGGCAGAAGGGACTGTTCGTTGGTTTGTTGGTCTATGGTGTGATGTATCTGGGAGCAGGCATGGAAACGGATTCACGGATTCTGGTTAAACTCGATTTACTACGAAACGGCCCCGTGCTTGAAGCTCAGGATTCAACGACGTTCAAAGTCCATCGATACCTCAATCAACAACTTGGGCGGGAAGGACGTGTCGTGTTAGTTGGTGACGCAGAGCCCTTTGACCTCGAAATGACCGTTGATTACAACTCCTGTTTCGATAACGCGATTCTTGCCGACTGGCTGAATGGTTTGGATGCCGCGGACCAACGCCAACTGCTTCAGCAGAAAGGTATCGACTACATCTATGTCAGCTGGGAAGAACTCGATCGATATAAGAACAGTTATGGTTATGATGAAAGAATCGATCGGGAATGGATTCAACGACTAGTGCGCGACAAAGTCCTGATCGAAAATCAGGAATTGCAGATCCCCCTGACAGCCGGCCAGCTCTTTCAGATTCACCCATAAAATCGTATCAATCTCAGTTAAGCAATTTCAACGATGCTCATTCGATTCCTAGTCGCTAATCTGATCAAATCGCAGGCACAGGAAGCGGTCCGCAATAAAGTGGAAGAAGTGGTCACCGATCAGGCTCGCAATCTTGCTGAAATGCAACAGGGCAGAGAAATGCCTGTTTGCGATATTGCATTGGTTTTTGCGAATCATCTCGAAGCCACCGGAGTTGTGGATCAACTGGAGGGATTGATTAGTACACAGTGTGCCAGTTTTGTAGAGCACGCGGGACGGTGGAATGGTCGCGATGTGATTGTCATTGAAGCGGGTGAAACCTGGCGGCAGGTGGCCAGAGCTGTCACGGATCTGATCAATATGCATCATCCCAATTGGGTCGTCTCGGCCGGATTCGCTTCGGCGTTGTCTGAGAGAATTCGCAAAGGGATGATCGTCATGCCTGAAGTGATTCGTGATACCAAAGGGCGAGAGTTGAAAGTGGGATTGCAGTTGGGAGAACAGAAACCACAACGCGGATTGATCACTACTCCGTTAATCACAACCTCCGAAGTCTTAACGACTCCATCGAAACGGAAAAAGCTGGCAGCCGGATTCGATGGCGAGGTAGCTGATATGGAATCGGCCGTGGTTGCTGAAATTTGTCGACAGGCCAAACGACGCTGCATGGCAGTCAGAGTCGTTGCGGAAGAATTTGAGGATAAGCCGCCGGAGTTGCTCAGCAAGATCATGAATCAGGGATCCGTGGCTGCTAAACTGGGAGCCTTCTCCAAAGGAATTTTTACGCAGGCGTCCCAATTAAAAGAAATGTGGGACCTAAAGAATGAAGCCTATAAGACTTCAGAGCGACTGGCCAATTTTCTGGCAGGAGTCGTAAAGCAATTAAGATAAATACACAATGGATCACACATTGAAGTAGTTCGGTGAGTCGGTGCTGGACAGGACACAATTGCTAGAGCATATTGAACGTTCTGACAGACAGACTCTGAAAATCGAGTAGAGAGACACCATGAAGATAATCCTGGCAGCACCGAGAGGTTTTTGTGCAGGGGTCAATATGGCTATTGAGTGTCTTGATTTGTCTATTAAAACACTGGGACCGCCTGTCTACGTCTATCATGAAATTGTCCACAACAAATACGTCGTGGAGACATTTCAGGGTAACGGCGCTATTTTTGTTGATAGCCTGGAAGATGTGCCAATTGGCTCCAACCTGTTATTTTCCGCTCATGGTATTTCGCCACAAATCAGAGAACAGGCACGCCAGCGGGAACTCTATGCGATCGATGCAACCTGTCCCCTGGTCACCAAAGTGCATTTAGAAGCGGTACGGTATGCCAAGAAAGGGTTTACGATTCTACTGATTGGTCATGAAGGCCATGACGAAGTGATCGGTACGATGGGCGAAGCTCCCGAAGCGATGCTGTTAGTGGAGAGCGAAGAAGATGTGGATCGCCTCGAAATAGCGGATGAATCCAAGATCGCCTATTTAACACAAACGACCCTAAGCGTCGACGATGCGAATCGTATTATTAATCGAATCCGCGAGCGATTCCCGAATGTCGAAGCGCCTCCCAAAGGAGATATCTGCTATGCCACTCAAAATCGACAGGAAGCAGTGAGGATCATTGCTGACGACGATGTGCAGTTAGTCTTAGTGGTCGGTAGTCAGAATAGTTCCAACAGCCTACGACTTAAGGAAATTGCGATCGAGCAGGGTAAGAGTGCTTATTTGATCGACGGAGTCGAAGATATCGACAATAGCTGGTTCGAGTCAGTGAAAACATTGATGATTACTGCCGGTGCCAGCGCTCCGGAAAACCTTGTCCAGGATTGTGTTGAGTACATTAAGGAGCATTTTGATGCTGAAGTGGAATCACGAGTTATTCGTGAAGAACGTGTCCACTTTAATCTGCCGAAGGAACTTAAAGTATTACTTTAACTCAGTAATCTTCAAGTGGCGGAAACTTAAGTTCGTCGTGGGATCATGTCCCTGGATCATAATGGAACCAGCTTCGGTTCGTAGCCCTCGCCGCGGATTTTCATCTTCCTTCCGCTCGTCAAACCAGTCACTGACCTGATATCCGTTGACCCAGACGGCAATGTGATTTCCCGACATGACGATGGTTTTATGAAACCATTCGTTGTCTTTGGCCACAATCCGCCGTGCATCCTGACGTCGGAAGATTCCACCTGTGCCACAATCTGCTGGCTGTAACGGGTCACCGTCCTTCATTCCGTTTTGGATTTGACTCTCATAGCCCATCATGACATCGCCCGGAATACATCTCAAAAAGATGCCCGAGTTCAGAGCTTCTGCGTAACTAATACATTCCAGTTGCAGCACGAAATCGGCATAATGTCCCTCGGTTTCTAACTGTCCGCGGCCATTGAGTACATTGAGTTCGCCGTTGTCAGTAACGGAGAATTGACTATCCATGTCCGGGTATTCCACCCAGCCGGCGAGGTCCGTACCATTGAATATCGATTCAAGATTCAGAGGTCGAAGCATGATATTTCGGAAAGCGACGGCACCTGAATTAAGTTGTAAACCGATAAATCCACGGCCGATGGGGTTTTCGTCCGTGTAGTCGAGAACCTGATTGCCATCGACAAGCGCTGTAATGTGGCCACCCTGGACAGTGATTTCAGCAGTTTGCCATTCACCGCTAGTCGGAGCATTCTCAATTTTGGTGCGTCCCACAAGGCTCCCGGTCGGAAATGGATTGTCTGTTGGCGCAATGTTGAATTCATAGCAGTCCCCGGTTGGATCGGTTGGCTGTCCTGAGGTGCGAAGGAAGATTCCGCTGTTCGTGTTGGGGTCCGCTTTAAATTCGACTCGTAATGTATAGTCGGTGAATTCCGAAGTGGTCCTCAATAATCCCTGTTCGCCTTCACTTACTGTAATCGCTCCATTTTCGACTGCCCAATTAGCATCATTTTCGGATTTCCATCCATAGAGACTACCGCCGTCGAACAACCGGATCCAACCGTCAGCCAAATCGATGGCAGTCACTGGAAGTGGTTCGGGACTGGGAATCGTGATTACCGGTGGTTCATAATTCTCATACTTCTCGTGAGGACGTCCCGTATTACCAGATTTAGTGCTGTCGCCCTTCTTTGGCTTATTGGTGTTGTTTGTTGATAGAGTCTCCTGTGGAGTTGCTTTGTTCGAGTTTTCTACTTCTGGTGCACAGCCCGGCAGGAAGAGTGTCAGAACAAACAGCAGACTTGAAATGAATAAGGTGCGAATCATCTGATTGACTTTATTTTGAATAGAGCAATAGTTTGGGTTCTTGGGTTTACATTATAGCAATGCCAGGCAAGCGGACCGGCTTTTAACACTCGGCGATTTAAGAAGCGGGTACGATCTCGAGCTGAACTTCACCAAGGATACCGCCACCGGCGTCTGGTAAAGTGTTGAGCTCGGCGCTGTGCTCATCGAGCATTGGGAAATCGACGACCAATTCCAAAAGGTTGCGTAGTTCCAATGAATCTGAAACGTCAAAGACGTAGCCTTCGCGATCGACAGTCAGACTTCCGTAGGCTTCATGATTTACGAACACCTCGGCCAGTGCATTGATTCCTTCAATTCGAATTTGAACAACGTCGTTCTCTTCTAATCCGGTCGGCTTGTGAAAGTATCTTTGCAGTAACACTTTGCCTCGGAATTGACTACCTACAACGGAGTCCCAGTTGCCGGGTACCTTGATTGTGCCAGGTGCTGGAACATCCGTTCCGGTTTCTTCAGATTTGCCGGCAGACGTCCAGTAAGTGGTTGCCATGGGAGTGCATTGCCAGAGGCCACGGAGCCGAATGGTGTGCATGAAATAGCCTCTATTCCGGCGTAAAATCATGGGAGACAGTGAATTGCCTCATCTGCTGTTGCGTATTTTGGAAGGCTCGGACGATTACCTGAAATCCACGTAATGGATGCGGGTAAGGCGGGGCTGTTTCAGCTTCCTGAATATCGTCCACTCCACCGGTCGCATTGTCATCGAGTCCATTGAGTCCTTCATCGATCAACGCATTGACTGCTGGGTTCTGATTGAGGCCATCTCGTTCGTATTCGATGGTCCACGTATCGTAAGTCCGATAATTACCGTATTGGAAATACTGCGGGGTTGCCGAAGCCATCAGAGGTGGCAGCGTTGCCGCACGTAATTGCGAGCGTGGATCGGGAAGCCAGGAGAAGGTGCTAAGTGCCTGGCATTGTTGGACAAAGGCCGGAGCGTTGTTCGTGAGAGTATAAGGATAGGCATATCCCAGATCGACGTAGGCCCCTAATCCAACGGGACGAGTTACGGCAATCAAGGCCGTTTCGTATCCGGGATCGCCGGGTGTTAATGCGACATCGCCTGAGGGTGCTGTGAGTGCCCGGGCCTGAGGGTCGAATACTCGAATGTCAAAACCCAGCACCTGATCCATAATCACGTCTTCACCCATGGCAATTCCAGATTGGAACGGTAGTCGGGCATGACTGAACGGATAAGGGAAGTTTGCATCAACGCTATTGTTTACGACACCCGCAGGAATATGGGCAACTCGATTTTGCCGCAAGGTCAGATCGGCCAAGCTATTGGCGCTGATTGTTCCATTGGAGTTAATGCGAATCGAAATGTCGTTGTTGTTCAGGAAAACGGCAGCAGCATTAGCCGGGTAGGGTGTCCCGTTGGGTTGTAACAAGACACCTTGTGGCCCGTTAAGGTCCGGCCGGATGAGCAACGCCCGTCGCCGCAAGGTTGCCAGTGGCATTCCGTTGTGCTGCAGCAGTCCCATTTGGCCTTCTAAGGCTTCATCGATCGTTCCGTCTGCATTGTTATCTAAACCGTCACGTAGATTTTCTGTGTTTCGTGGCTCTAACCAATAAATCACTTCGGCATTGGGAGCATTGATGATTTCAAAGTTGCGAGTGCTTCCCAGTAGCCGGCCTTCAATTCGACCCGCAAATGGATTGGTGAGCCGTCGTGATGTGAACATCAAAACATCGTCAGTATCGCCCGTAAGATTGTCGAGGCCAAAACTGGTATTCACAAAATCGTTATCGATTCCTTCCACGATTTCGAAGTATCCCATGCCAGCCCCAGCCGCAGTGTTGGGTATGGCCTGAACCGTGATCCCCTGGAAATCCGCTCGCATAATATTAGTGATATTACGGAGTTGCCCCGAGATCTGAACCGTAGCTCGACCCTTGGTAACCGACCCGGTGATCTGGCGGAAAGCTTCGAGAACTCCGATGACCAACATCAGCCCAAGTGTGGAGGCGACCATGAGCTCGACCAATGTCAGGCCGCGGCGTTGGTGGTAACGATTTCGAGGATTCATCAATGTTCCGAGTCACAAAAGCGGTGATCAAGATAAGCAGAACCTGCTCCACAGTCTCAATATTACTCAACTCAGGCTTTTCGGGGAACATGATTCTAATAACTTCATGCTGCGGTTGCTAAGAATATCGCTGAGAATAATTGGCAAATCATATGGACACTACCGCAAAAAATAGACTTCAATACCCATATGAATCGTGGAATAGGAAGATCTGAAGTTTTAGCATTTCTTGTTTTGGCTGTGGCAGCAGCAGGACTCTTGTGGCCATATGTATTCGGGCGACGGGTTGAGAGTCGCCGCAATATGTGCGATTTTCGTCTGACTCAATTGGGATTTGCGATGCAAATGGCAGAATCCAGTTCCAATCGAATTCCGAATTATCGCAATCTTTGGCAACCTCCGCAGGCCATCGAGCAGCAGGGGATCCAACAAGATCGTATCGTCGGCTGGCCGTTAATGGCCTTGCCTGCATTAGGGCTCGAGCCTCAAGTGGACGTAGACGGTTATTCAGTCAAATCCGATCAACGTTCAGGTAAGTATAAAACTCTTTTTGATTCATTTATTGCGGACTATTCAGAGCAGGCTAAAGCAACACTCAGAGAATCCTATCTTCCGGAATTGGTATGTCCGGATAACCCTCCGGTAGAACTGGATCAGGGTCGAGCACTACCTGGCGGCTACACTTCCTTTGTGGCCAATGGAGGCTTGCCGGACGTACCAGGTTCAAATGCGAATGCCGTCTTAGTCGATTATCCGGCCAACGGTCTATTTATGGATGACCCATATCTGGCAGCAGATGGCGGGGATTGGAACGACCATAGTTTCCAGTCGGTATCCGAAAAGGATGGCTTAGACCATACTCTGATGTTTAGTGAAAACGTCGATGCTGGTAACTGGCTTGATGCGAAGCCGGCAGGATTGTTATTTCACTGGATGCCAGCTGAACCACCTCCTGAAGGTGTGCAGATCATCGAAGTGTTAGGAATCAACAAGCAAGTCGGCGTTGGCAAAGGGAGGAACGATGTTCGATTCGCTCGCATCTCTTCCAACCATCCGGGAATCGCCAATGTGGTTTACGCTAGTGGCAGGACGGACAAGATGCATGAGAGTATTAGTCCACGAGTCTTGCAGTTGCTGATGATGTCCAGCGATCAGGAAGGCATGTGGCCCGGCTCGACGATTCCAATCTTAAGCCCGCCAGTACTGAAGTGACATGCCTAACTGAGTGAATCCCTGACGTCGCGAATGATCTGATCCATATCGTGCTGGTTGGGATCACCAATCATTTCCCGAATACGACTCAGATCGGGAACTCGTCTTCGAATATCTTCAAAGGATTCATCATAGGCTTCGGTGTAGGATTGGAATTCGATCTGTGAGTTGGATTCACAGAGCTCAATCACTCGTTTGGCCAGCTCTAAAATCGAAATCGGACAATCACTTCCAATGTTGATCACCTTCCCAAAGGCCTCTGGAGTTTCCATTAATCGAGTAATGGCCCGAGTTACGTCGTAGACATGAGAGAAGCAACGAGTTTGTTTTCCATCGTCATGGACTTTTAATGGGTCACCTGCCAGTGCCGCTTGTACGAATCGAGGCAAGACCATTCCGTAAGCCCCTGTTTGACGCGGACCCACGACATTGAAGAACCGCCCAATGACAATTGGAAGACTATATTCTTTGACACATGCTAGTGCCAGAAATTCGTCGATCGCCTTCGACACTCCGTAGGACCAGCGAGGTCGAGTCGTCGCTCCAAATACCAAATCGTCCTCCTCGGTCCAAACCTCTTTCGGGTTCTTCCCGTAGACTTCACTGGTAGAACTAAAAAATGTTGTGACGTTTTCGCCGCGTTCGATTCGCTGCCGTAACGCGGCTAGTAATAGTTGCGTCGGGTAAATATTGCGTTCGATCGTCTCGATGGGCTGTTTGGCGATCAACGCCACACCCACTGCAGCTGCCAGATGATAGACCTGGTCTTTTTCCTGAATGACTTCGTTGATGAGTTGTTCATTGCCAATGTCGCCATGGATGAACGTCAATTGCGGGTGATTTTCCAGATGCTTTAAATTGACAGGAGTACCTGTACTGAGGTCATCCACAATGGTGACGAGATCTTCGCGATTTAGCAATAATTCGGTGAGGTGAGAACCAATGAATCCGGCCCCGCCTGTTATCAGTATGTTGCTCAATTCAGATTCCCCGATTCATGCCTAAGTGACCACGTCGCACACTTGGTTTCCTTTATTTGTAGTACTTCTTATTATCGGAACGATTAGGGGACTGAAATCAGGCTAATCCGCTATCTACAGAGCGATAGTTTGTCGTAAACGGGCGGTATTTAGAGGTTAATCGGACAGATTACTTACCCATTCTCACACTGCTACCGCGTTCTTGTTTTCTCGGCACGCATCGTTCGCTAAACTGATAGTATTGTCGGTTGTTTCAAGTGGTTTTTTGAAACACCATTAGGTACGGAAAAAGAGAAGATTATGTTCATACGTAACCCACTACGCTCGCTTGGATTGTTCCTGATTTGTTGTGCTTTGCTTTCCTGTGTTTCTCCGATCATTCAGGCTCAGGAAGTCATCGAATTAAAGGCTGAATCTTCCGGGGATGCAGAAGATATTTATGCTGACGGAGCCGCCTATCAAAACGGTGGGAAGTTTGAGATTGCCATCGAAGAGTGGGTTAAGTTTAGAGACGAATACTCGGATGACCCGCTCGCTCCCAAATCAATTTACTACCTGGGAATTTGTTCTCTCCAGTTACAAAAATACGATGATGCAGCCGCAGCATTTGAGTTTACTGCGACTCGCTATGCCAAACATGAAAACTCGGAATCAGCGTACTTCTATTGGGGCAGAACCCGGTACGCGCAAGGGTTGAGTAGTCAGGATGCCAAGCAACGTAGCGAGTTACTAACCATTGCGATGACTGCCTTCGATAAGCAGTTGGAGTTGTTTGGTAAAGGAGCCATGGCGGATCAGGCGCACTATCTTCGAGGAGAGTCTGCTTATAACCAGGGAGATAAGACCAAGGCGATTGCAGACTATCGTGCGGTGGTCACCAATTTTCCAAAGTCAGGTTACCGGGAAGACGCAGTCTACGTGCTCGGGGCAACACTGGAAGAGGAAGAGAAATTTAAAGAGGCAGGTGTCGCTTATGATTTGTTCCTCAAGGAATTTCCTGAAAGTGGTTTGCGAACGGAAGTTCGAATGCGAAAAGCGGAGACGATTCTCAAGGAAGATAAGTTCGAAGAAGCGGCTCAGATTTTTGCGGAAGTGGCAGCGGTGGAAGGGTTTTCTCATGCGACCCACGCACGTCTTCGTCAGGCTTCCTGCCTGATCAGTTTAGAACAGCTTGATGATGCCTCGACAATTTACCAATCCGTCTACGAAGCCACTGAGGATGCTGAGCATAAAAAGACTGCCGTTCTGCAACTCAATGTGCTCTGTCGTAAATACATCGACAAGAAGCTGTTTGACAAATCATTATCGCTCGCCGAACAGATGGTCGTGAAAGCTGATACTGAAGATTTGAAAGTGCGATTCAAAATGGCGGCCGCAGATTCTCTCGATGGCCAGGCCAAGTATGCAGAAGCTCGTCCTAAGTATCTGGCGATTTTCAAAGATCATGCGAAGCACGTCTTAGCTGCCGATGCACTATACTTCGCATCGTTTGCAGCATTTCAGCTCAAACAATATGACGCAGTCCTTGGCGATGCGGCCGAATTTGAAAAGCAGTTTCCCGAGCACGATTTCGCAGCGGATGTTGCCAAATTGGTGGAAGAGTCCCGAGTGCTCAAGAGCGTCGATTTATTCAAGGCTGAGAAGTTTGCAGAAACTATCGAATTGCTATCCGCCGTGGTCGCGAACAGTCCTAAAGGAAACCGCACTGCTGAAAGCTTGCTACTGTTGGCTCGCAGTCAGGCTCGATTAGAAAAATATGAAGATGCGAAAACGAGCCTCGGGAAGCTGATCTCCGGATTCCCGGAAAATAACCTGGTGCCTGAATCGATCTATAGACTGGGCGAATATCACTTTGTGGCTAATGACTTTGATGAAGCGATCACTCAATTTACTACCGTCATCGATAAGTACGCTGATACCAGTTTTGCCAAACAGTCTGTTGGACGTCGTGCCGATGTGAAGTTTGAAAAAGGGCGTAAGCAACTGGCTGACAAACAGGTTGATGAAGCGATTGCCACCTGGAATTCGATTCTTACTGAAGTCGAAGATTACCGATTGGCACATGCAGTACTTTATGAAGTGGCATTTGCCCTGAGATCTCAGGATAAACATGAGCAGGCTCGGGAAGTCTTCACGCAATTGATTACCAAACATGCTGACAGCGATTTGGCAGCGGATTCGTTCTTTCGGCTTGGAGAGTATCAATACGATGAAGGTAAATTCGTAAAGGCACTGCAGCAGTATGAAAAAGCATTGGGTAAATCCAAAGAAGGTGAACTTCAGGAACTGATCCTTCACAAACTCGGTTGGGCAAGTTTCCGGGGAGAATCGTTTGAAGCAAGTGAAAAACATTTTGCCGAGCAGATCACCAAATACCCGGAGGGTGATTTGGTAGGCGATGCGAAATTTATGAGTGCTGAAAGTTTGTTTAAGCAGGATAAGTATCCCGAAGCTCTGGCTGGCTTTGAGCCGATCGTCGACCAAAAGTTTGATAGCAACCATTTTTCCGTATTGGTTTGGTTGCACGCTGGACAGTCTGCTGCTCAGACTAAGAAGTTTGAACAAGCACGTGGATTGTTGCAACGAGTGGTGGATTCAGAGCTTGAGGAAGCAGAGTCGTATCGCCATGAAGCTCACTTTGAAATTGGGTGGGCCTTTGATCGTGAAATGAAGTACGCCGAAGCACTCAAGAGTTTTGAAGCTGCTGGACGTAACCGCGGGGGAGTGGGTGCCCGAGCATTTTTTATGATCGGTGATGTGCATTTTAAGCAAAAGAAATTTACCGATGCGATTAAGCAATTTGATCGGACGTTATTGCGATTTGATTCGGACGACGCGAAACCGTGGCAGGCTCTTTCAGCATATGAAGCGGGACGTTGTAAAGAAGTTCTGGCCGAAGAGTCCAAAGATGCTGAAGTGAAGAAAGAGTATTTGCGGCAGGCTATCGACTATTACCAACAAATCGTGGACGTCTATGCAGACACGGAACATGTCGGCATGGCAAAAAGTCGTATCGAAGAATTGAAGAAACTACTTCAGTAACCCCGGAGGTTGCTTTCGGGAAGCTGTAGTTTTGGGAGACAGAGAAGGCGAGTGAATTCTATTTTAAATCCGAGCAAGAGAATATCAGCAGTCTTAAGTTTGATCCTGTTGCTGGCATTGGTCAGTGTCAGGAGTGGGCTTCAGGCACAGGATAATACCGCCGGTCCCACTGCCGGTGGCGATGCGACAAGCGATCAGGCGGTTGGTGTCGAAGCGACAGAAGATGGCGTGGTTAACACGCAGGAGTCAGAAGGGATCAATATCTTCTCGCTGATCGTGCAGGGGGGAGCGTTTACCATTCCGATCGGATTGATGTCACTGGTCACGGTGACCTTTGTGATCGAACGATCGATGGCACTTCGGCGAGACCGAGTGATTCCTTCGTCGCTGGTGGCAGAACTTGGTTTACTTGCAGAGGAGCAGGGGCAATTTGATCCGCGGGCTGCCTACCGCTTGTGTCAACGATACCCTTCCGCAGCGGCATCCGTCATACGGTCGATGCTGGTAAAAGTCGGGCGACCGCAGGCCGAAGTTGATCGTTCGACGACCGAAGCGAGTGAACGAGAAGCAGACCGGCTGTACGCCAATGTCCGTTGGCTCAATCTGGCTGCTGCCGTGACACCCCTGATGGGGCTGTTGGGAACGGTCTGGGGGATGATCCAGGCATTCCACGATACCACGGGCTTGCCACAAGGAGTCAATAAAGCAGACTTTTTGGCAGAGGGTATTTATGTGGCTCTGGTGACGACTCTCTGTGGTTTGTTGGTCGCTATCCCGGCTGCCGTGTTTTCCCATTATCTGGAAGGTAAACTGCAACGCTTATTCCATGAAGTCGACGAACTACTGTTTAGCCTCATGCCGCAGATCGAACGGTTCGAAGGACGCATGCGTTTTACCAGTGTCGATGATACGCAAGAATCCGCTGAATCTGCTGAAACTGAAACACCAGTTGAAGAATAAGGAGTAACAGGGCAAATCCTGAAAAAACAAGATGGCCGTCAAGATTAAGAATAGCCGAGCTCTGGGGACGTTGAGTCTCACGCCGCTGATCGATGTGGTGTTCTTGCTGCTTGTCTTCTTTTTAGTGGCTACAAGGTTTGCTCAGGAAGATCGAGAACTCGATGTGCTGTTACCATCAGCCAGCACTGCAGCAGCAGTTACGGCTGAACCAAACGAGATCGCCATAAATATTACCGAGCAAGGTAACTACTTTGTCGGCGGGCAAACGCTTGACGATACGGGGTTACTGCTAGTGCTTAACGAATCCGTGGCTGCTAATCCGTTAGGACAGACGGTCATCATTCGAGCTGACCAACGCGTTCCTTTTCAGTATGTTGCCAATGCCATGAATCTCTGTAACACAGCCGGAATTCATGACTACACAATTGCTACTGAGCAGTAGAGAGTTTCGATGAGTTTACCATCGCAGTTCGATGACATTCGTAATGAAGAACGAGTGAACGTACGTAATAAAATCGTACGTCGGTATGTTCCTCGTACTCGGGTTGTCTTCGACGAACAGCAATGGCCGGTCAATATCGCCTTGGTCGTGCTTGGTGGTTTCCTGATCGGAGGCATTTTTGC
>MDTD01102819.1_pt1 | contig 17456 bp, 16 predicted proteins | sample 811221 | NCBI WGS metagenome assembly MDTD01 (sample SAMN05326646, study PRJNA326480) | marine metagenome | isolation source: seawater | place: Pacific Ocean: South West | collected 2011 | reverse complement strand
TAAAAAAACTTTTGAGAATGGTAGTCCTGCATTAAAAGGTGTTAATTTAAAAATTAATAAGGGAGAATTTGTAAGTATTTTAGGGCCTAGTGGTTCAGGTAAAACAACTTTGTTAAGAACTGTAAATGGCCTTGAAACTTTAAGCTCGGGGGAAATTTATTTTGATAACAAAAAAGTAAATAATAATACCATTCAAGAAGTTCAAAAAAAAACTGGAATGATTTTTCAAGAATTTAATTTGGTTAATAATTTATTAGTAATAAATAATGTTCTCACAGGTCTTTTAAATTCTAGTAACAAATTTTTATCTTTATTTTATCTATTTAAAAAAAATCAAAAAATTGAAGCTTTAAAATCATTAAAAACTGTTGGTCTGCTTGATAAATCTTACAGCAGATCTGACGAATTATCGGGAGGTCAAAGACAGAGGGTTGGTATTGCAAGGGCTATAATTAAAAGACCATTACTATTGTTAGCTGATGAGCCTGTTGCTAGTTTGGATCCTAAAGCTGCAAATTTGATATTATCTCTTTTAAAAAAGATAAATAGAGAATTTGGAACAACTATTTTATGTAACCTTCACCAAGTTGATCTAGCTAAAAAATATTCTGATAGATTGGTAGGTCTTGTAAATGGTAAAATTATATTTGACGAAAAATCAAAAAACATCCACAAGACTAATTTAGATAAATTATACTTTTAATATGAATAAGAAAATTTTAGAGCTTAAAATAAATAATGAGAATAAAAATCTTGAGAATTATTTAAAACCACAATGGTCTTGGAAAACCCTTTTATATATAGTTTTATTATGTTCTGTTTTAGTTTTTATCGTCAAAGACCTAGAAATTGATTTTATTAAGTTAGTCTCAGATACCTCAAGTTATTTTGTAGATATATTATCAAGGATGCTTCCACCTGATTTTAGTAATTTAAATCAATTAATTTACGCAATGCTGGAAACTATTGAAATTGCTTTTCTTGGTACTTTTATTGCAATAGTTTTATCTATTCCATTAGGATTATTTTCAGCAAAAAATTTAGCTCCAAATTATTTTGTTTATCTTGTTTGTAAGACAGTGGTTATATTTTTTAGAGCCATTCCTGAGTTTATTATTGCAATGATTTTAGTTATTGCAATTGGATTTGGTGCGATGCCAGGGGTACTTGCTTTAGGATTACATACTATGGGTTTTTTAGCAAAATTTTATGCAGAGGATATTGAACATATTAATCAAGGACCTATTGATGCCCTTAAGTCCTCTGGTGCCAGTAAAAGTCAAATAATATCATTTGGAGTTATACCGCAAATTTTACCTGCATTTGTTGCAAATAATTTATATATTTTAGATAGAAATGTTAGAATGGCAACAATGCTAGGAATAGTTGGAGCTGGTGGGATAGGGTATGAATTACAGTCATCTTTCAGGATGTTTGAATATGAAAAAGTTTCAACGATAATTATCTTAATTTTTTTTACAATTTTTTTTATTGACCATATTTCATCTTTTATAAGATCAAAAATTAAGTAATTAATATTAACTTAGATTAAATCTATTTTAAAAAGTGTTTCAAAACATATTTTAAACATATATTAGTATAGGATAAATTTAACCATGATTATTGTTAAAAAAATTAAAAAATTTTTAAAAAAAGACATTAGAAGTAAACTAATATTTTTGAAGCTATACCCCAAATTTTTTCATCAAAAAGGCATCAAATCAATTTACTCAAAATTTGTCTTTTCTAGAATATTAAAAGAAAGATTTACTAGATTTAAAAGAGACAATTATAAAAAGTTTTTTATAGAGAGAAATGTAAAAGAGAAAAATAATTTTTTATTTTCTTTACCAAGATCAGGCAGTACAGCTACAAGATTAATGCTTATAAGTTATTTTGAGATGCTTTACGGAATTGGAAATGGAATTCCTAAATATGATCCAATAAATGACAAATGGATATTTCCTTTGTCAATTATTCAACATGAGGGACTTCATAATTCTCTTTTCTTTGAAAATTTAACCTCAAATATGGAACGAAAACCTATAAATTTATATCTAAGTAATGAAGAGTTCCAAAAAAAAAAAGTTATTTTTTCGAGATATCCAATTTCAAATTCAGATACTTATAATACTAGATTTTCTAAACCAGCTGTTTTAATAAGAGATCCTAAGGAGCAAATAATTTCATACTGTGTAAATATCAACTTTTCTAAAGAAAATTTGAGTCAAAATAATTTGGAGATTGTCAAAAAGGCTTATAACAACTACCGAAAATTTATTAAATATTGGCAAAGGGAATTTGAAAATAAAACTAATAATAAAGATTATATTTTATTAAACTTCAAAAATATTGTTTCTAATCCTAAAGAAGTTCTAGAATGTTTAATTAAATTTTATGGATATGAAATAAATAACGAATTAATAAAAAGGGCTTCAGAAATTCATCAAAAAAATAATACTTTAGAGTACTTAAAGTATGTTAAAGTAAAAAAAATTAGATTTACTGATCCAGCAAAAAAGAAAAAGCTAGAAGAGGAAATTGTTAAGACAATAGAAATATTCGAAAATAAAAGCGAATTGGAAATGCTTTATAATTCATTTGTTGAGAAGTTTTGCCAAAAATTTATTTAAATAATGTTTTTTAATTTATTATATACTTCAGACTTTGTAATATCTTTAGACAAAATCTTATTAAACCTCTTAAACATAAGATCCATATCAAAATTTTTGCTATAAACATCTTTTAAATAATTTGTATACTCGAAATCTTTTGATAATTGATCTATATTAATTGTTTTAACATTTAGACTATTTTCAAATATATATATTAACTTTTTTGATAAATTTTTAATTTTAGAAATACTTTTTTTTTTCTTTATTTTTGGGACTCGTTTTAAAAAATTGAAGTACTCATTTTTTGACTTTGGTTGAAAAGCAATTTCTAGATCTGAATAAGGTGCGGATCCAGCAATGATAACTTTCTTTCCTAACGCAGCAGACTCCATACCAATGGTGCCTCTACCAGTAATAATTACATCACAAATATTTATGAGTTTTTGAATTGGTACCTTTGTAGGACAAAGTACAATATTTTTTTTCTTATTATTCATAAACTGTTTTTTAAATATTTTTTTTTCATTTAGTATTCTGGAGTTTGGATGTGGTTTAAAAATCCACAAATATTCATCGTTGTTATATGCAAATTTTAATGTTTCAACAAACTGTTCGAAATAATCCTTAAAGATAAAATGACCCGCAGCATGTGGTGCATCAGCAAATGCGTGACATGCAAATAATATTTTTTGCTTCTTATCATTTTCTAGGAAATTTATAAACTTCTTACCCTCATTCCTGCTTCTATTAGCAATCTTGAAGTCATTCATGGTATACCAATTTGAAGTAAGATATTTTTTTCTTTTATTATAAAAGTCATTTATTTTTTTTTGTGGTATTTTTTTTGCGATCCTTATAAATTGTTTTTTTGATATACTGTCAATTCCTCTCAAATAATAATTTTTTTTATGAGATACTAAGCTCATTCCATATTTTCCAAATCTAAAATATGTATAATTTTTAATATTTAATTCTGAAGAAATCCTTAGAGCTAAACCATTATTTCTTGGCCCAGTTTCAGTTCCTACAAGAATTTTTTTAATACTTAATTTTACTAAATAATTTTTTATAATAAAAAATCTACATATACTGGAAAAAAGTAATTTTATAAAATAGAGATCAATTCTAGGTTTAATAAATCTGTGATTATATCTTATATTTGCATCGTAAATTAAATCTCCAATAATTACATTGTCAATCTTAAAATTATTTATAAACCAATCAAATCCATAAAAGTAAGTTTTTATAAGGGAAAAAAAAAAATAAAATAAACTCTTAACTAAAATATATGGTCTTAAAACGATTTCTCTTAAAGAATAACCGTTAACAAAATTTATAAAACCAAGTTTTCTATAAATGTTAAAAATAAAAGAATTTTTTTTTTGATCTGAAAGGATTGTAATATTAGATTTGTACTTTTCTGACAAAGCTAATGATAAAATTGAATATTGAAAAATTGTATCAATTCTTTCCCTATCTACAAATAAAAAATTATTTTGAAAATTTTTTTTTTCTTTATAAAACCTAAAATTATTTTTAAAGAATTTTTTTTTTATATTATTTTTAATTTTAGATTTTTTGATCATTAACCAATATATATTTATCTCATTTTCTTAAATATTGCGGTCATCATATTACCAACGCTTGGTGGGGACTTACTTTTATATTTATGATTTTTATAATATTTTAATTGATTTTTTAAATTTATAAAATCTCTAGATATACTTGCATATGGAGTATCTAAATATTCATATCTCATATCAATATTCAAAAAATTATTTTTTAAAAAAAGTAAACTTAAATTTACATTATTAAAATGAAATAGATGTCCAGGGTGATTTTGATTAAAATCTTTATTAGATAAAAAAAATGTTAAATTATTAGAATTGGGTGTTGCAGTTATGTAGAATAAACCATTTTTATTAACACACTTTGAGAGTTTTTTGATTATTTCCTCAAAATTTGGAACATGTTCAATCACACCCCTCATTATTATTAAGTCGTATTTTTCGTTAAAAACTTTTTTTAAAGGAAGTATTTTTATACTGTTGTCAACTTTAGCTTCCTTATTAAATTCAAAGCCAATTTTTTTTGCTTTAAATAATTTTAAAAAGGTTCCATTTCCACAGCCATAATCTAATATTTTTTTCAATTTTTGGTCTTTGAAATGCTTTAAAATAATTTTTTTATCTAATTTATATTGTATTTTCCTCAAATTAAATTCAGCAGTATTTTTGAAATAATTTTTATTAAAATATTCTTTATTATAAAGTTTTTTTAACTCTTTATTACTCGGCAAAGGATGCTGAAAAATAAAGAAACAATTATTGCATCGATAATATCGTATATTTTTATGAGTATAAAAATAAGAAATATTTTTTTTATCTATATTAAAGCAAATTTTACACTTCATTTTTGATTATTCTTTAAAAAAAATTTTACTCTATCTATTATATAGTTTTGATTTTTTGTAGATAGCGACGGATACAATGGTAAACTTACAGTATTAAGTCCATAATTATGTGCTATAGGGCATGTTTTATTTGACCATTTAAATAACTTTCTATAATTAGTCATTCCAGTAACTGATCTATAATGAACGCCTGCTCCTATCCTATTTTGATTTAAATATTTCAAAAATTTATCTCTAATGTTTTTATCTTTAAATTTTTTTTGATCAAAAACAAATAAAAACAAATGATAACCATGTTTAAATTTATATTGTTTCGTATCTTGTAAAATTATTCCAAAATTTTTTAGTTCATCGAAATATTTATTATACAGCTTTTTTCTTTTGTTCCACATTTTACCAATTTTTTTTAATTGTTCTATTCCCAGTGCTGCATTAATATCAATCATATTATATTTTAGGCCTGTATATAAAATATCATAATGTTGATATAAAATTGTCTTAGGAGTTGCTTCTGGCATATATCTTTTCCATGCATCTCTACTCATGCCATGTAGTCTCATAATTTTTATCTTTTCTGCTAATTTTTTATCACTACAAGTTAACATTCCTCCTTCCCCAGTAGTAATATTTTTATTAGAATAAAAACTGTAACAACCTGTGTATCCAAAATTTCCTACTGGTTTATTCAAATATTTTGTCTCAATTGCATGAGCACAATCTTCAATGATTTTAAGTTTATATTTTTTTGCTATTTTAATAATCTTATTCATATTACATGGTAGACCAGCAAAATGAACAACTAGTATAGCTTTGGTTTTTTTATTGATCTTTTCTACAATTTTATCTTCATCAATATTAAAAGTATCTCTTCGTATATCAGTTAAAATAGGTTTGCCGCCTGCAAGTATAATACTATTAATTGTAGCAGCAAAAGTCATGGGTGTAGTTATAATTTCGTCATTTTTTTTTAAACCTAATGATAACAAAGAGATATGAAGTCCTGCTGTACAAGAATTTAAAGAAATAGAATAATTAGAATTTTTGTAATTAGAAAATTTTTCTTCGAATTTTTTAGTTACAAAACCTGTTCCAATCCAAGATGAACGTATGATTTTCTTTACAGAATTGATTTCATTATTTCCTAAATAGGGTTTTCCAAATGAAATAAATCTTTTTTTTAACACAAATGATATATAATCTAACATAAACTAAAAGACAATTAGTTTATTTTTCTTTGATAAAAAAAAATTTTTAACTATGCAAGAAAAAATTTTATTTAGATGTGATGCAGGCTCTATTAAAGAGGTTGGTACAGGTCATTTAATTAGATCAATTTCGGTAGCAGATCAATTAGTTAGGTCAAAAATAATCAAAAAAGAAAATATTTCTTTTTTAATAAAATCAAAAAATAAATTTCTTATAGCTAAAAAAATTTTAAAAAAAGAAAAGTTTAGATTCAAAACTTTAAATAATTCTATTAAAGATTATTCTAAAGAAGAATTAAATGAAATTTTGAAAAATACGTTTAAAATAATCATTTTTGATAGACTGGGAAAAATTAGCTCAAATTTTATAAATAAACTTAAATTAAATAAAAAAAAAATAGTATGCTTTGATGACAGTTCAAAAAATAGATTTAAATGTGACCTTTCTTTTAATCCATTGGTATTCAAAACAGGATATAAAAAAAAAAACCACTTTGGAGGTCATTTATATAATATCCTGCCGTCGCAAACTCTCAGTCTCCAAAAAAGAAAGATAAAAGAAATTAAAAAAATTTTATTATCTTTTGGGGGTTTTGATAATAAAAATTTAATAAAAATTTTTAAAAATATACCTTCTTTATCAAAAAAATATAAATTCATGCTTTATAATAAAACAACCAAGGTAAATTATATGAACAGATTGGAATTTTATAAAACAATGAATAAGTGTGATTTGGTATTTTGTGCTGGTGGTCTTACAATGTTTGATGCTATAAACCTAAATAAGTTAGTAATTTCAATCGATCAATATAGCCACCAAAAAAATAATATTGATAAATTAAAAAAAAAAGGTGTTGTTGAGTATTTTGATATAAAAAAACGTAAAAATATTATTTCTTTAATAAATTCTTTGAATTTAAAAAGTAAAATAAACTATAAAATGAAAAAAATAATGATTTATAATAAATCTCAAAAGTTTAAAACTGTTATAAATAAAATAAAAAATTTATATGAATATCCAAAATCAAAATAGTTATAAAAATAAGATAGTTGTTATCACAGGTTCATCTGGCCAAATCGGAAAATTTGCGGTTAATCTTTTTTTAAGTTTAGGATGCTTAGTTTATGGATTTGATTTAAAAAAATGTAATTTGAATTCAAAAAAATTTTATTTCATAAAAGTAGATATTTCAAATTTAAAAAATACACAAAATAAAATAAACTCTATTTACAAAAGACATAAAAAGATAGATATATTAATTAATAACGCGGCTATATCTTATAAATCTCATTTTTCTTTAAGAACTCAGTTAGAAATGAAAAAAACATTTGATGTTAATTTAATGAGTATAATAAATATAATAAAAATAATTTCAAAAAATCATAAAAAGACAAATCATTGTAAGATTATTAATATTGCATCAATTTATGGTATCAAAAGTCCAGATTTCAATATTTATGATGGTAATAAAAATATTAATTCAGAGATCTATGGTGGCACAAAAGCTGCAGTTATACAAATTACTAAATATTTTGCTGTTGCATTGGCAAAAAAAAATATAATCATAAATTGTATTTCTCCTGGAGGTATTGAAAATAAAATTATTCAAAATCAAAAATTTGTAAAAAAATATACAAAAAAAGTTCCATTGAGTAGAATGGCAAAAGTTGAAGATCTTGAGTCAGCTTTTTTATACTTTTCTGATCAAAAAACAAAATATACCACCGGACAAAATTTGGTTATAGATGGAGGTCTTACCTTGTGCTAAGAAAAAATAAACCATTTCTAATTGCTGAAATTGGTATAAATCATAATGGTAATTTTTCTGAAGCTATTAAGCTAATAAATAAGGCAAATGTTTCTGGTGCTGATGCAGTCAAATTTCAAACTTATATTACAGAAAAAAGAGTAAAAAAAAACAGTCCTATATTTGATATCTTAAAAAGATGTGAACTAACATATGATGAATTTTATAAATTAAAGAAATATTGTGACAAAAAAAAAATTTTATTTTTTTCAACGCCATTTGATACTGAGTCTGTAAATTTTTTAAAAAGTATTAATGTAAAGTTATTTAAATTAGCCTCATTTGATATTTCTAATTATAATTTAGTTAGAGAAATTTTGAAAACTAAAACTAAAACTATTATTTCAACAGGTATGGCAACTCTTAAAGAAATTTTAATTATTGATAAAATGTTCAATAAAATAAAAATACCACATTATTTTTTACATTGTGTATCAGCATACCCTAATAAAGAAGAGGATTCATATTTAAATAATTTAAATTTCCTATCTAAAAAATTAGATTGTCAAATTGGTCTATCAGATCACACGAATAATATTAATATCTGTAAATATGCGTATTTTATGGGTTCAAGGATTTTTGAAAAACATTTTAAATTATCAAAAAATCATAAATGTGTTGATGGTGCTGTTTCAGTAACTCCAGAGCAGTTTTTTAACTTAAAAAAAGATTTGTTACATTTCGAAAAAATTTTGGGAAAAGTTAGATTTGGAATAAAACCTACAGAAAAAAAAATAATGATTTATAGACGAATTACTAAATAAAATTTTAATGCAAATTAACTGTTATTCAAAAAAACATGATAATTTAAATAATTCTGAATTAAAAAAAATAATTCAATTAAAAAAGCAAGAATGGAAATATAATTCGACTTCGCATAAAAACTGGATCAAAGTTCATTTAAAAAAGAATGATATTCACTTTATGTTAAAAGATAATAAAGAAATTATTGGTTACACATTATTAAGAAATATTTTTTTAAAAAATAAATTTAAGAAAAGAAAAATTTTTTACTTTGATACTCATATATTGGATAAAAATTATAGAAATAAATATTACAAAAATGTGAAATTATCGTACTTTTTAATGAATTTTGTTTTAAACTTTTTAAAAAAAAAAAAAATTTTAAGTATCTTAAGATGTAAACAAAAATTAATAAGATACTACAAAATTCATGGATGGAAAAAAATTGGTAAAAAATATGTTAATTTTGAAGATAAAAAAAAACTACAGACCATGTTTATATCAAGTAAAAAAAAAATTTTAACTAAATCTATTATACATCTAAATTAACTTTTTTACTTTAAGTGCAAGTTGTAAGGATTTTATAGCATTAAGATGATTAAATTTATTTGGAATTTTTTTATTTTTAATTACTAAGTTTAAAAAAAATTTTAATTCATTTAAATACATTAGATTATTTTCTTTTTTAAATTTAAATTTTTTTATTGTTTCATTTTTTTTTACTCTTACCTCATATTCAATAAGATCGGCATAAATTTCTCCATTTTCAAATAATATTTTAATATATCTTTCTTTATTTCTCTGGAAGCAGTTTAAATTAACTGTTGATAATATTTTTTGTCCAAAAATTTCATTTTCAAAGTTTGAAATTGAAAAATCTTCTACATCCATTTTTAAATTAGAAACTTTTGCATTGTGAGAACTTATAAACTTTGTTTTTTTAAAGATATTTATCATTAAATCAAATTCATGAATCGAAGAAAGCACTATTCCTCCTCCAAGATTTTTTTTTGAAGCATAGCTCTTAGTGTAGTCTTCATAAATATGCCATTTTCGAAGATCATCACCATAGTAAAAAGTGGATTGATAAATCCTACCCATTTTATTTTTGTTTAATATTTCTAATAATTTAATTACACATGAATGAAATCTTAAATTATATCCAACGAAGATTCTTAAATTATTTTTATTTATTAAAACATTAAATTTATTAATTAAATTTAAAGAAGAGTCTAAAGGTTTTTCAATAAAAATATATTTATTCTTTAATTTTTTTAATTTTAATATTGTTTTTAGATGAAGGCTTGAGGGATTTGTAATAAAAATTATATCTACATCTTTATTTTTAATTTGATTTATATTATCAAATAACTTTATATTAAACTTTTTTTCTATATCACCGGAAAGTTTTTTTCCTTTTTTTGGAATTATGAATTTTTTCTTTATTTTTCTGAAAGCAGAGATCTCTACATTATTTTTTAATAATTTAACTGTATTTGATAAATGTCTTTGACCAATTGATCCGAGACCAAAAAATAAAATTTTTATTTTTTTTTTCATTTTTATTTAGTAATTAAAAATATAATATTTTAAATGTATTTTTTCATTTTTGTTTTATAATATGCTTTACTATATTGTCTATTATATAAATTCAATTTTGGGTTTTTGTTTAAAAAATTAATTATTTGTTTAAAACTTCCGTAAATTTTTTTTTTTCTTAAATAATCTAATATTTTAATGATAACTTCATAGTCTTTGTAATAGTCAATGGTATATCTCATTTTTGAATTATTCTTTTTTAATTCAAGAATTTCACAATTAAATTGATCATAAAATTTTAAAATTTTTGTAGTAACATGCTCTTTTTCATAAATACTGGGTTTTGATTTTTCAATAAATTTTAGAATCTTTAAATTGAAAATTTCTATATCTGAACCAACAGGAAAAGATCTTTTATTATAGGGATAACAATTCGAAAAATAATCAAATTTTTTTTGAAAATAAATATTCAACATTTTTTTTATCAAAATTGGATCAATAAGAGGACAATCTCCTGTTAATCTTACTATGTTATTTACCCTATATTTTGATGCTGTTTTTATATATCTTTCTAAAACATTATTTGTAGAGCCTCTAAAAGTTTTTATATTTAATTTTTTACTAATCTTTATCAAAATATCGTCTTCCCTTAAATTCGTGGTAGTTAAAATTATTTTTTCCTTATTAAAACTTTTTAACAATCTTAACAGCATTATTTCTATTAAAGATTTGTTTTTATATTTCATTAAAACTTTTCCGGGAAGTCTTTTGCTTCCTGTTCTGACTTGAACAATTATGGAAAAATCTTTTTTGGTCATTTTCTAATATTGGTATTTGAAACCATCTCTCACATTAATACCTTTGTTATGTAGAAATTTTTTAGCACCCGAAGGGGTAAGTTCTGTAAAATGGAAAATAGAACCTGCAGCTAGTGCAGAAGCTCCCGCATTAATTGCATCAAACATATCTTCATAACTTCCAGCCCCCCCTGAAGCAATTATAGGTACATTTATTTTGTCAGATAGTTTTTTTATTAATTTTAGATCATAGCCCTCCATAGTTCCCTCTTTATCAATCGAACATAAAATAACCTCTCCAAATTTTTGTTCAGGAATTTTATCAAAAAAGTCTAAAATACTTATTTTTCTATTTTTTGTACCACAATGACTAAAACAATAATATTCATTACCAATTTTTTTTACGTCAATACTAATTACAATTGATTGAGCACCAGTATATTCACTTATTTTCGATACTAAAGTAGGATCGTCGTAAATTGAGCTGTTTAAAATTATTTTATCCGCTCCAGATAAAAGTGCATCTTGTGCATCCATGAGGCTTTTAATTCCTCCTCCATATGCAAATGGTATATTTAATTCTTTAGCTATATTTGTTATAAAATCAAAATTTATTATCTTTTTATTTAAAGTGGTTTCAATATCTAACAAAACAATCTCATCAACATCTCTTTTATTATAAATTTTAACTAAAGGCATTACATCTGTAATTCTTCTTAAATTTTTAAAATTTTTTCCTTTTACTAATCCCAACTGTTTTTTCAGTAAAGTTGGTATGATTCTAGTTTTTAACATTAAATTTCTAAAAAATTTTGTATTATTTTTAAGCCAGAAGCTGAACTTTTTTCTGGATGAAATTGAACGGCATAAATATTATCTTTTTGAAAAGCAGATACAAATTCTACATCATAATTAGTAGTTGTTAAAACAAGTTTTTCATCATTACATTTCACAGCAAAATTATGCACAAAATAAAAATCTGAATTATTTTTAATACCGTTAAAAATTTTACTTTCTTTTTTAAATTGAACGTTATTCCATCCGATATGCGGTAATTTGAGCTCACAACCTAAATTTTTTAGTTCAAGAACATCAGCTTCAACAAAAGATAAGCCTTCAGTATAATTTTGTTCATTACTACTTTTACAAAATAGCTGCATGCCTAAACATATTCCTAAAATATCTAGTCCCTTCTTATAAACTAGTTCATTCATGGCATCTACAAATCCAAATTTTAAAAGATATTTCATAGCCTGATTAAAAGAGCCTACACCAGGTAAAATAATCTTGTCACATTTTTTTAGATCATTACTATCATGGCAAATAAAAGGCTCATGTCTTAAGTCTTTAATTGATTTTTTTATTGAATATAAATTTCCAGAATTAAAGTTTATTATAGCTATTTTCATTAAAACCCATCATTGATAAGTTTTAATTTTTTTTGATCATCTTTAATTAATTTTCCAGATTGATCGCACATAAAAATTTCTTTATTTGTAAATCTTTCACAAATTTCGTCAAATTCTTTAATTGTCATATCTATTTCCTTTAAAATATCCTCTAACTTTTTTCCCAGGTATGATGAAGGATATTTCCCATCATTTTCTTTTACTAGTTTTATTCCCTCTTCTCTAGAAATTATATTTTGTCTAATCATCCAAGATGCTTGGTCTGTCGATCTTGAAAAACCATATTTTAAATATTTAAAATAATCATGAATTCCATGTTGGTGATTATCAATTTTTTCATAACTCAAATTGCCACCTTCGATTGCATTCTTGAAAGGAGTAAAGCCATTTCTTTCAGAAATTTTATAATTTTCTTGATTATTCCAATCAAAATAATACCCCATGAAAATAGCTTTAATTTTTTTTTCTTTAATAATATTTTGATCTGGATAAATATACGGAAGCAATTCTTTTCTTTTAAAGCCGTAATGATTGATTAGATCAGAAACTCGGAAACCTAAAAACCCCCCAAACTCCTCCATCCATTCTCTATCCATTATATTTGCGTCAGGTCTAATGGGTCCACCATACTCAAATTGTGGTTGTTCTCCATAAAATATTAATTTTATATTGAGTTTTGCTGCTATTTGAATCGGTTGAGTGAATATTGCTACGTGTTCTGCCCAACTAATATCCCCAAGCGTTTCAAGGCAAATTTTATTTAGTTTTTTTCTTACTTCTTTCTGTGGAGAAATTTCAATTGTGTCAAAACTTTTTTTTAAATTTTCAATATTTTTTCTTCCAATTTCAGATAAATCACATGTAGTTGCAGTTACAATTAATGGGTTTAATCCAAATTCTTTAACGATGAATGCTTGTGCGGTACTATCTTTGCCTCCACTAGATGGGATAATACAATCCCAATTATCTTTAGTAGACAATTTTTTTGCTTCAGCTATTTCTACTTCAAATAATTTTTTTCTTTTGTTCCAATCAATTTTTTTTTTTTTTTCAAAAGATAAACATGCATTACAAATACCGTTTTTATCTATTACTTGCTCTGGTCTGCTATTTGTAGCAACACATCTTTTACATCTTATCAACATTTTAATAGAACTGATTAAATTTTAATACTTTAATTCTTAAATTTTGTTTATCTGCTATAAATATTTTGTTTTTGGTAACTTTTAAACTAAACGGTTTGTATAATCCAGTGCTACTTTTTGATGGTAGGGAATAACCTTTTTTTTTCCAAATTAAATTTAAATTATCATTATAATTATTTTCTCCAAACCACATTAAACTTTTTCCTGATAATGATATTTTAACTAATCTATGATTAAAACAATCACTCAAAATAATAAAATTTTTATAAAAAACTAAATCAATTGGTGTATTAAAAGCACCCAAGTCTCTTCCCTTAATCGATTTACCCTTTTTTGACCAATTGCTATTAATGCTACCATCATCTCTTTTTCCTATCCAACCTAAGAATATACCTTTTGATGAAAACTTACAAATTCTATGGTTATTACTATCTACTATGTAAAAATTTTTATCAGGTCCGATTTTAAATCCATGAGGTTTATTTAATTTAGCTGTAAAAAACAAGTTGTCCTTATTAAAAGGATTATCATTTACTTTATGGTCATTATCTCCAATCCAGTCAAAAAAATTTAATTTTTTATATCTTAAAATTTTATTTGTTCCACACTCGCTTACATATATAAAGTTATTTTTAACATAAGTCATAACTGGATCAATTAATCCTTTATTATCTCTAAAGCTAATACCTAATTGTGAAACAAGTTTTTTATTATTTGAAAAGATTGATATCTTTCCACCGCCTTTCTCATTGCCATTTCCCATTTCAGAAATGTACATATAATTTTTTTTGTCAAAAAAAATATCATGAGGTTTATATATATTACCTAATATTTTAAAAATTTTTTGTAAAAAAGATAATGCAATAAATTTTTCAAAAAAACTAATTCTAATTAACTTATTATTTTTAAGCTTATAAATTTCATTTTGTTTACAATTTTTTTTTATTTTATAAATTAATCCACTTTTAAAATCTGGAACATATATATTTTCCTTATTATCTACACCTAATCCATAAGAGGTTTTAAAACCATAAAAATCTGTAATAGAAAGTTTATTATCAATTTTAGTAAGTTTAAATTGAATTGGGTTTTTGATCCTATTAAATATAGATAAAATATAATAGATTATATAAATGTTAGTTACTAAAGATAGTATTAATAAAAAAAAATTCATTACTATAAATTATTTTAAATATGATATTAATATTAGAACAATCTAATAATAAATAAAAATTATAAAAACTTTATAATATTTAAATATGTGCGGTTTCGTTGGTTTTGTAAAAAATTCAGATACTAAAAATTTAGATAAATCTATAATTTTAAACATGAACAGGTCCCTTTCTCATCGAGGACCAGATAACGAAAATTATTTTGAGACAGAAAATTTAAGTTTAGGCTTTAGTAGATTATCTATTATTGATTTAAATTCTAGGAGCAATCAGCCTATGACAACAGGTAATAATGAATTTATAATAGTTTTTAATGGCGAAATTTATAATTATTTGGAGATCCGTAAAGAACTAGATGAATTTTTTGAATTTAATACCACCGGGGATACTGAGGTTCTACTTAATGCTTATAAACATTGGGGTACAGAATGTTTAAATAAAATCAAAGGGATGTTTTCATTCTGCATTTATGACAAAAAAAAAGGTATACTTTTTTGTGCTAGAGATCATTTTGGTCAAAAACCTTTTTTTTATTTTTACGACGGTAAAAAATTTGTTTTCGCATCTGAATTACGAAGCTTAATTAAGTTCCCAATAATTAAAAAAACATTAAATAAAAAAGCAATTATTCACTATTTTCATTACGACGCTTTTATAGGCGATCAAACCATTATTGAAAATTGTTTTAAGCTAAAACCGGCTAATTATTTAATTTATGATTTAAATAAAAATTCTTTAAAAATATTTAACTATTGGGAAAAAAATTTTAAGAAAAAAAAAAGTGATAATATTCAGGAAAAGTTTTTGGAAAAATTTAAAATTTCCTCAGAGATGCATTTAAGATCAGATGTTCCAATTGCAATTTATTTGAGTGGAGGGATCGACTCTACCTCTATAGCTTGTATGTCTAAAAAAATTTTAAAATATGGAAATTTAAAAGCCTATACACTAAAATTTGGAGATAAAACTTTTGATGAGGATAAAATTGCTGAAAGCACAGCGGAAAAACTTGGGATTCCATTAACTAAAGTTACAATTAAAGAAAATGAAATATCATCTAAAATTTCGAAACTTCTTGAAAAACTTGATGAACCACTTGCTGACGTTGGTTATATTTCAACTGGTTTAATAGCTGAAAAACTTTACCACGATAAAATAAAAGTAGTTCTTTCTGGTGATGGTGGAGATGAATTATTTGGAGGATATGAACCTTTTCTTAAATTAAATTACTTTAATTTAATAAAAAAAAATTTTTTTGCTAAAACAATTTTAAATTTATTATCTAAAGTTTTAAAGGATAATTTAAGTTATATGAGTTTAGCGTATAAAATAGAAGTATTTAAAAAAGGTTATATTCATGACGATGAATATTATAATTCTAGATGGCTATGCTCCTTTTTACCTGAAGAAATAAGTAAATTATTAAATGATATTGAACTTAAGAAAAATTTTGATCCTAAAACAGTCTATAATTATGTGGACAACATCATAAATCAAACAAATTCAGAAGATGATTTCGATAAGCTACTAAATCAATATCAAAGCTACTATTTACCAGATCTAATTTGCAGTCATACTGATAAAGCAAATATGGCCTACTCAATTGAAGCAAGAAGTCCCTTTTTAGATAAAGATCTTTTCGAATTTATGAATAGTACTGAAAATAAAAAAAAATATAAATCAAATATCTCAAAAATTTTTTTAAGAAATTTTTTAAAAAAAAATGGTATGAAAAAAACTGCTTCTAAAATGAAAAAAAAAGGATTTGCCTTTCCGGTTGCAAAATTAATTAATTCTAAATTAAAAGAAAAAATTCTATATAGTTTTAAAAATAATAATAAATTAATTGATTTCATTGATCAAAAAATGATTTATGGATATTTAGATAATCACTTCAAAAATAAAAAAAATAATTATAAAAAAATATGGAATTTATACGTTTTAAATGAATGGATTAATCATAACCTATAAAATTCTTCTTAATTTTATTTATAACATAAATAGCGTTTAGTGCATTCTTATTATTCTCAATAACATTTTCTTTTTTTAAAATAACTCTTTCAATCATTTGATCTAGGGGATTTCCTTTAAACAAAAGTAAATTGCAATTGTTTATTTTATGCACTTTTTGACTTGAATTAAAGGAGTATGTAAATTTTAACAAAATATTTTGCACTCTGAATGAGTAGCTTATTAGTCCAACCTCATTTTTGATCAATTTAAAACTTCTAAATTTTTTTATACTTATTAGTCCAGACAATATATACAGATCATGATATGCATATCTAAAAAGAAGGTCATGTTTATCACCACTAAATTTTTTTCTTATTATTGTATTATTTTTTTTTAATTTAATTTTTTTTTCTTTAAATTTTTCTACATCTGATACATATAAATTACATTTAAACTTTTTAGCCTTCTTAAGAAGTTCTTTAGATTGACTTAGATCAAATGTTAATGGTTTCTCACAAAATATATTTTTACATTTTTTAATAAAATAATTGCAAATTTCAAAATGTTTATTTGTACTTGTAAGAATAAAAATCCAATCGATATTTTTATAATTTATATTTTTAAAGTTATCTTTGCTTCTTAAAATTTTAACTATT
>MDTD01143235.1_pt1 | contig 17459 bp, 9 predicted proteins | sample 811221 | NCBI WGS metagenome assembly MDTD01 (sample SAMN05326646, study PRJNA326480) | marine metagenome | isolation source: seawater | place: Pacific Ocean: South West | collected 2011 | reverse complement strand
TGTCCAGGATAAAGCGCTTCTCCATTAGGTAATGGTCTATTCAGATCGATTACATATCTACTAAACTTAGCACTGACCAAGCAAATGCCGAGTTTTGGAGCAAAACTGTACAGATCATTAACAAACAAGTCGGTATCAGGTAATTTGGACCCCTCAGGAGTCATCATCACAGAAATATCATCAGGAACCTGCTGGCCGCTATGGGGAGAACTAATTAAAATTGGCAGGCCATCTGCCGGAAAGACATCGAAAATCTCATTAGAACTTGGAAGCATAGACCACCTAAAGGTACCATAGCGCAATGATACAAAAAACTTTTTGTGTACTATTATTGAAGATCATTCTTTTTATTGGATTCACCAACCCTCAACAAGAAATAGTTGGTCTCCATATTCCAAAATCTGAGTGGATCGGGCTAGGTTTTTATCTAACAAGGTACCCACAAAATAAGGAACCTAACTTTTACAAAGATTGTTTTGAAGATGCTAACTTCTTTATGCAAGCCAACTATTTTAAGCTCAATAGTAAACTTTTCACCGCAAACAAGTGGTTAAAAGGTGGAAACCTGGAGCTCATAAATCAGAAAAATAAAAAGATCTACTGCAAAGTAGATTCTGAAGGATATTTTCCAGAATTGGTATTTTTTAAGGATTTATTGGATATTCGGAAAAATTTTAATGGAAAAACTGTTTGGAGCCGGAAACACTTCTTCTATAGTCGCGATGCAAAGGGTAAAGCTGTTAGATATAAGTTGCCTCGCTTTTGCCAGTTGAAGATAACCGCAGTAAATCTTGCACCAAAAAGTCAGAATGTCTCAATTAGAATAGATTTGGAAACTGCGGATGGTTACCCAGGCTTTCTTGATATAAACTACAGTGGGATAAATCGTAAACCGCCGTATAATGGCCTAGAGAGATACCTCTTCCTCCATAATCCGCAAAAATCATTTCAGATAATCAATGCAAATTGGGATTTAATTAAAATGGGGCAAACTAGCTTGGGAATGAGCATACAAGAGGTGGAAATGAGTCTAGGTAAGCCAAAGGATAAATTTATACAAGGAGAAGAGACCATTTTAGTATATCCTTCTAGTCAAATGCTAAATCAGCATTTTATATTTTACGAAGATCACCTTGTTGAGAAGAAGTCTGCAACTGGAGATAGTTTTTGAGTCCTACGAAAGCATATATAAAACAACGCCATTTCTATTCTGATTTTGAGAAAAATGAAAGACGTGAACGGAAAAGTAAGCGAAACCGAAAAAGCGATACCTGTAGTGTTCGAGACTTAGCATTAAATCAGGTAGCTGACTACTTTGAAGAGCAAATAATCCCAAATGACAAACGTGCAGAATTTCGATGGATGTTGAAAATACAAGACAATTGGTCAAATATTTGTGGTCCCCTTTTGGTTCGCTATTTAAGACCCCATAGCTTTCGAGCAACAAAATTGGTTATAGAAGCCAGCTCAGGTTTATTTCTAGAGCAGGCCAGACTGATCGAAAAACAATTTCTAAAACGGGTACAAGAAAGTGTTCCCGAAGCTCAAATAAGCCAATTCGTATTCAGAGTAGGTGAATTTGACTCACACCCTACCCCACTTAAATCAAAGGATTACTTAGAACGTAAACACCAGAGGGCAAAGCGCTTAAAAAAAGAGGGTCTTTAAGTCTCAAGCGGTTTTTTCACCCTTAGATACGTCACCCTTGGACTTTTTAGATCTACTCTCAAATTCAAATCCATATTTACCATTAGATTTTACATATAGATAAGCGTTAAACTTTTTACCCCGCTTACTAATGAAATCGCTTAATAATTCAGTTTTACCATTCTGAAAAAAACTCAGAGCTTCTGTCTCCGTTATCGAACGTTGACAGACTTCCACAGGCAGGCGACTTATAAAGGGGCCATCGCCTACACTTTTGGGAGCTTTACCCAATGCCTTGGGAAAGGCTGGCACTTCAAAATAATAAGCGTCTTTAGTACGCCTGAAAGTACCTTCCTGACTCATATAATCACTATCGGCAGTTCTTTCTTCCTCAACAGACTCAGCTTCTTGGAGCTCTTTAGCCGACTTACTTCGAATTGTCTTAAAACTTCCATCATCGTCTTTAGCTAACGCTTCAAGTGCATTGTCTGCACCTAATACCAGTTTACCTTTGAATGGCTTTCCATCAAAATAAAGTAGCTCCAACTCCCCAGTCTCTCCTGTTTCTAGTAAATCAAGCAGGGTTCCTCGATCGATATACCTACCGTAATATTCCTTGTGAATGATGCATTTTTCATCATCTGTATCCACGTATCCAGAAAGTATTTCTCTAAACTTACGGCCTGACTTATTACATTCAACTAAGGGCTCTTCCTGATATAACTCTTCATATTGAAAATCACGAATCTGTTGAATAACTTCATCCACATATTCGCTGATGGTCTTCATAAACTCGTCTCGACTAATGCCGCCTCGCTCTACAGACTGTAGCTTACTTTCAATTTCAGCCGTGAGGTCAACAGAAGTTAGACGATTAACGTCTACACGCCTTATAACGTCCACTAGCCTAATGGCCTTAGAAGTAGCCTTTAAACCTGAACCTACTCGCCGGACGTACTCTTTTCGGATTAAGTTTTCAATGATGTCAGCTCGAGTCGCCGGAGTACCAATACCCTTACCTTGCATGGCTTCCATAAGCTCCTCATTTTCCAAAGATTTGCCTGCATACTCCATCAAGCCGAGCAACTTTGCTTCGCCGATTCTGGTCGGTGGGCGAGTCATCTGCTCAGTTACCTCATAGTCGTTGTAGGTTACCTGATAGCTTTGATCAGCTGAAACTGGCAATGGGGGTAAACTTTGCCCCTCATCCTTGACCGTACCATAAACCGCTTGCCAACCTTTCTCTCTTAAGTATCTACCCTTACTCCTGAATTCGAAATTCCCAAGAACAGAAACACGTTCGACATTTTCCCATTTTGCAACGGGCATAAATGCAGCGAGAACGCGCTTGACAATTAGATCAAATATCTTAGATTCATCATTCCCTAAATTCGAGGAAGGAAATTCACCAGTCGGGATAATGGCAAAGTGATCCCGTACCTTTTTATTATTGAAAAATCGTCGGTCTTTACCTTGAATTTTACTTTGAATCTGACTTGCAAAGGAAGCATATGTGGGAAGATCACCCAGTTTTCCAACGGCCCCCTGAAGAACAGGACCATAATCCTCCGGTAGATACTTGGAATCCGTCCTAGGGTAAGTAATTAACTTTTCTTGCTCATACAATTTCTGAGCCGCTTGAAGAGTACGCTGAGCAGAAAAGCCAAATCTTCTGTTCGCATCCCTTTGCAAAGATGTCAGATCGTAAAGTATGTGCGGCTTTTGTTCAGATATCTTTCGAGTCTCCGATGCGTTGGCCTGGTTTCCTTGGAGTTGCCTCAATTGATTCTTAATGTCCTCCAGCATCGAATCGTCGAAGATTCTAGTTGGGTTTGACTTATCTTTGGCTTTATCCCGTAAGTGCAGAGTGCCCATATAGTCATGATCATCAGCGCTAAATGAAGCTTCCACTTTGTGATATTTTTCTGGTCGATGAGCGATTATTTCGAGCTCTCTTTCCACCAGCATCGTCAAAGTCGGAGTCTGTACTCGGCCCACCGAAAACACCGTGCGTTTGGCGCGAGATTGAAGTCGCTTTGTTATAGCTCTAGTACCATTGATACCAATAAGCCAGTCACTTTCACTGCGACTTTTCGCGGAATCTGCCAATCCATCAAATTGACTACCAGGCGCTAACTTGTCAAAACCATCTCTGATAGCTTCATGAGTCATTGACTGAAGCCATAATCTCTCCAAAGGCTTCTTAACCTTTTCTCGTTCCACTATTTCTCTAAAGATAAGTTCGCCCTCTCTACCTGCATCACATGCGTTTATAACGGAGCTTACATCTTCGTCTTTAAGAAGACCTTGAATAATGCGATATTGATCTCGAGTTCGAGAAACCACTTTCCATTTAAATTTTTTGGGAATTATGGGTAAATCTTTCAGTAGCCAAGATTTGTACTTTTTATCCATGTCCTCCGGGTCTTGTAGTTCCAAAAGATGGCCGATCGCCCAAGTGATTAGATAATCTTCACCTTCGAAGTATCCCTTATGTTTCTTCTTTATAGACAAAGCGGATGCGATGTCACTAGCAACACTTGGCTTCTCTGTTATAACTAATTTTTTACTCATTTAATGTCCCTTGAAAACACAATCTATCAAAAACCCATTTGGCAATGTTGTCCATACTTGCCTTTGAATTTCAATCTTTTTTTTATTCGGTACCCTATCCGGTACTATACTGACAAGCCAAGTCAAGTACTTCAAAGTGCGCATTAATGGTATCCTTAACACATGGATCATCTTGGCCCGCAAAAACGAAAAAAAATAGAAGGGTGGAAAAGAAGGAGAGACTGCTACTTTCTACTTCTACTTCTCTGGATCATTGTTTATCCTCAAGATTGGCCTGCCTCCCTTCCTATTATTTTACTAAGTTACCTACTTGTAAGACTTTTAGAAAAGAAACTAGACTTAAACCCTTGATTCTAAGTCGAAGAATTTACGGAAGATGAAACAGATTGCATATACCCCGAAAGGTATTTTTGTAGAAATTCATAAAGCATCTTCTGCTGAGAGGCAGCATCTTCTTGCTCTGCAAGAATTTGATCCATACTAACCTCAGCATCCTTTGACTCCGTGGAATTCTCATCTGCATCTGTATTGGCCTCTAAACTGTTGGAAATTTTGCTAATCGCGATTGAATTTGATGGCTGCATTGCCTTCCTAAACTCATTCAAAGCTACTAATTTACGCAATTCAAGGTAGGATTCTGGTCTCTGAGAACAGTAAGAATCCATGAACCACCATACTTTCGATTCATCAAAAGAATATTGGGTTAACTCTTTCACGAAAGGGTAACTCAGTATAACAATAGAAATCCAAAAGAAGCAGGCTAATATTGATCCTATCAACCCACCCCAAAAACGCTTTCCACCAGGCCATAATTTTTTAGTCAATGAATCCAACTTGAGTGCCAACGCTTTAAAACTAAAAATTAATAATAAGTAGCCAATTGGAAAAAAGATTAAATGAGCCACTAAGTCATTTTGATATTGAGGGAAGTAACTGAAGAAATAGGGGTACAGAAAGTATAACAATGGCCCCGCACAAATTATTCCCAGTATAGAAAAAGCAGCAACAAAAGGCCCTGCAATAGCACCATATAGGCAGCCTAAAAGGGCTGTAGCTAAGGTGATACCATCGATTACATGCATGACTATAGTTAACTAGAACTTTTAATCCATGAGGAGAACTCTGACAGAGAATTCAATTCCTGAGTACCTACCGGAATTACTCGGCTCCAATTATCTTCACTTACACTACCTGGTGTATTAATTCGTATAGCTTTCCCTAGAACGTCTTGTAATGGAAACATTACATAACGACTTGGAGAATCAATTAACTTTTTTATACTGCGTTTCAGTAAATCATCTATAGTAAACTCTTCACCCTCTTGGACGCCTAAATATGCCCCTAATTCGAAAATTTGCTCCTCCGATAGTGCCTCCAAAAATTCCCAAAAAGATTCGGAATCATGAGTTGAAGTACAAGCAAGAGACTCTTTTGGATACTCCTCGGCAAATCGATACTTTTCGGATTCATAACTCCCCCACCCAAAAAGAAATACTTTGTATCCAGGCACTTTTATCTTGTCCATCCATTTATCTACAGCTGGGGGAATATCTCCCAAATCTTCCCCTATCAACTCCATTTTAGTTTCCTTCAAGGCATCAATCAGAGCTGCTTTAGGCCCAGGTGTCCAAGATTTAACGTCCTTTGGTAACGCTCCATCAGGAACAGCCCAGTAAGAATAAATTCCACGAATATGATCGATTCGAACTAAATCGCAAAATTCTTTCAACCATTTCACTCGATCCTTCCACCATTGATAGCCATCTTTGGCCATAATTTTCCAGTCATAGATTGGATTTCCCCAATCCTGGCCGTCTTCAGCATAAATATCAGGAGGTACACCTGCATGCACACCTTTTTTAAACACTTCGGGTCGAGACCAAGCATCTGCACTATTTTTAGAAACATATAAAGGTAAGTCACCCATAAACTGAATACCTTTAGAAGCAGCATAATTCTTTAGCCCATGCCATTGCTCATGGCATATCCATTGCAGGTAGGTAAAGAAACCTACTTTATTCTGGTTCTCCGTACCCCATGCAGAAGCATCTGCTGGGTTTTGATGCTCCTTAGGCCAATCCCAAAAAGCTTTTTTATGTTCGTGACTCAATGCGTGAAATAAACTGTAATCTGGCAACCAGTCCGCTGTATTTTCACAAAAAATTCGCAGCCGTTTTTTATCAAGTGGAGTGGCTTTCGCTAAAAAATTGTCGTAAGAATCTCGCAGGTGCGAAAACTTAAATTCATTGACGGCAGAATAGTTAATCCGTTCAGGAATATCCCAGTTGTGAAGTTCAACATCTAAATACTTTAACCTTCGAAGCGATATATATACTGGATTAACAGCAAAGGCTGAGATTCCAGAGTAAGGACTTGTTTCATCACCACTAACAGCATTCATCGGAAGCAATTGGATTATGCTTACTCCACTACCATCCAATTGATCAATAAATTGATACATGGAATCAATATCTCCAATACCGAAATTACCTGGTAACGAGAACAACGGCACCATTATTCCAACTCGTTTGGATTTACTCACTACAGCCTCCCTTAATCCTATGTACGTCATTCTAGAGAACATCTTAGGCAAAAACAATTAGCTTCTTTCTGGTCTAAAAAATCTACAATTAGTTAGAACGATTTTGCAGCTCTTAGAACAGTCGCCCCTCGACACAAAAACCCTAAAACTTTAACTTTTTTTTACAAACCTATAAAAAGTCATACAAAAATTTTACAAAATCGATAGCTTTTGTTAATCTTTTTTCAAATTAATCAATCATCAAACGATAAAAGAAATTTAAAACTATGAGCATAATAAAATTTTTTCTGAAAGAAGACTCTCATTTTCAACCAAAGCTAACTCGTTCCAATGTAGACAGATTTAATGCTACAAAGCAACTTCGTAGAGCAAAGAACAAAAGTCAGTATGACGGATGCGAAGTTTCAATACCTGTCTCATTCAGCGAACATAACTCTGGCATAACCATTTCCAAGCAAAATCAATACGTAAAATTTAAATTCACGGAGTTTATGGTTCCCGGCGATGCCCTACTTCAAAAAACTAATTGCGCCCGAAAAATGTAAGTGAACTTCGAAATTCGCACAGCATGCCAATTACCTTAGTGCCCATAAACCACAGCTCTAACCCCAACTACTGGGACCCTTGCCTCAAAAAAATTAGCGCTGAAAACACGATTGCTTACTCACAAATTAATTTAGAAGAACTATGGGAAACCAACAGTAACTTCATCTGGGATACTGATTTAATAGAACTGGCGCAAAAAAAACAAACTAACAAGCTAGTTTTAATTGCCTATGGCTGCGGTGCCCTTTTACTCAAATTTTGGCTTAAAAATAATCAGTCTTTTGTTGCAAAAACACCAGTACATGCAATATTTATTGACTCTCCCCCCATCAGCTCATGGCAAAATAACAATCCTCTTGAAAAATACATCAAAATGGATCGCGCCGCGTACTCTAAGGAAATCCTAGAGATTTTGGAAACTCAATCTGCATCAAAAGACTGGATTCAATCCATCCCCCTAAAAACTAACTACCTGAAATCCCTATTGCTTGAGGTTTATTCCAAAACGCAACTACTAGATGATAGTAAGCCATTGGTTCCACTCTTAGAAGAGTGGCATGAGATAAACAGTGTAGCATTGCCAATGTCCTCAGGAACAATTCTTAAACAACGTCACCTATCATTAAAAAATTGGATATCTTTATATCTTGTAGCACCTAATCTACCCTTGTTTCCAACCTCGAATCTCACTCCTAGCCTTCAACGCATAATTGCCAAAATATTATGTGGGACATAACAAAAAATTTGAATTCACTTTTCATAGACTTTAGACAGCAAATTGGCTAGAATTAGGAGTATGACCCAGCCGTTGCAACTTTTGCACCGCACCTTTGGCCTGTTAAGTACCGATTCTAATCTAGAAGAGTTGATCAAAGGCCATATGGATCCGGATAACCTATCTAGCTTTTCGTGTACAGCATGTTTAAATCAAGCTAGAGCTTTAGAGTTTATAAGCTACGAGCTTCCTGACTTTCTAATTATAGATCTAGAGAAACCCATTGATGGATTGAATGAGATTCAAAAGGTTCTAAAAGAAGATCCTTGGCTGGTTGGCATCAGCGTCATTTGTATAGTTAAAGAAAATGAACCGATTGATTTTCTAGATATCGCACGCAAATTTAATCTTGTCGCATTACTTGAAAGGAATGATAGCGAAAATATCCGTCGAGCATTGCGAGTGATTATGAATGCTCATAATATTATGATGGAAAGTCGTTCCATGCTTCAATTCAAAGCGGAACCAAGAGGACGAATTCAATTAAGTAATGACGTAGAGGCCGCCGAGTCTATAGCCAATCAAATTGCCACTTTCCTGCTTGAAACCGGGCGAATAGATCGCAATAAATATTACAACCTTAATATGGGATTAAGCGAACTCTTAATAAATGCTATAGAACATGGAAATTGTAATATTAGCTTCTCTGAAAAAACTGAGTTGCTGGAAAAAGGCACCAACATGATGACCCACATACGCGAGCTACAAAAGAATGTGGAGATCTCAAAAAAGCATGTAACCCTCGATTACGAATTATTTGATCAAAAATCCAATTGGGTAATTACTGACATGGGAAGCGGGTTTGATCACAAACAGTACATGGAGTCTAATCCGAAAAATTTGTTTCTACCGCATGGTCGGGGGATCATGATGGCTCGTAATAGTAGTGATGAATTGCACTACAACGATGTTGGTAATCAAGTCACGCTAGTGTGTTACCACGTGAGAGAAGAAGAATTCAAAATCCCATTAGGTTTTAGAGATCAAGAAGAGGTCTCATGCCAAGCAGGTGACACGGTATTTAGTGAAGGGGAAGAATCTTCCTATTTATACTATATCATCTCAGGAGAATTCGAAGTTATTGTTGGCGAAAAGTCAGTAGGTGTGCTTAATCCTTCAGATATGTTTATGGGAGAAATGTCTTTTCTCTTAAATCGAAAGAGAAGCGCCACTGTTATAGCAAAACGACCTTCACGTTTACTTAAAATCTCCCAAAAAGAGTTTATAAAGATTATTAAAAAGTACCCTAACTACATGCTTCTTCTTTCCCGACTGCTCGCACAAAGACTTTCAAGAAGTAACCTCAAGCCCTCTCCTTTCATAAACTGATAAAATATACATTAAGAATCCCGTTTACGATCTCATCTTAGATCGTACTTTAAAACCCTATTTCTTGAATTCTCTAGTAGGTAGAGGTCGTCATTAAAAAATTGTAATTCTACTGGTGATGTAAGTCTGCTAAGCGGATTTGTGGAACTTAAAGTAGAATCTGTAGAAACAATCTCTTGCTTCAAAGTTATGCCTTCAGTGAGATTGCCTGGTATTTCGTAGATTAAAACTCTCTCTCTATCAAAAATAGCCATTTCACTACCTGAGCAATCAATCTCAGAGGGTGAGGTCAAAGTCATAGATTCGCCACTCAAATTTAGCAAAGTCGGAAATTCAAAGGTCCAATTATTTTGAAACAATTTAGTCCCTGGCTCAAAGTTTGCCACCGCTATTTGAGAATTACCCTGACCTATAACCACCAAACCCGATGTATATGAACATATACCGGTAGCAGTAGTTATCGATGTTAAATCCGTACTGGGCAAAGAACCAAATAGGTTGGGAGCACTCTGACCTTGAAATGGAATCATTTGAACTCTGGGACTTCCCAAACTGTCATTCTCTAAAACGTAAACTCGATTTATATCATCGTCTCTAACTAGAGTCATATCGATCAAATCCTCGAAAAAGACTCTTCCCCTATTAATCTGAGATGTTTCAGGGCTATCATCGATATTATCGACAACTACTAAGCGCTGCGAGTTGGTTGTTACCGCGGAGAAAAAACTACTTCTTCGCTGTACAACATATTGCAAAGACCTGGGAGATTGCAGATAAAAAAGCTCTTGTGTAACCGTTTTGAATAGTTCAGCACTAGAATTTGTGTATCCACTGTCTAGGAAATTTGTTAAATCTTCGGATCCTACCTCATCAGCGTAGATTAAAGCTAAACTGGATGTGAAGTTTTCAATACCAACAGACCCGGTAGCAAAACCTGTCAATTGTCTACTTTGAACATTATCTTCTGATGAATAAAAATCTATGGACTTCAAATCATCATCAGTTACAAACCAATTGTCATTTTTAACTCCAATTAATGAAGGTTTCCTCATTCCTCCCAAACCATAAAAATTCTGGCCAAAGTAGCGAATAAATTCCCCTGTTGTACTAAAAACTGAAATTCTCTTACTTACAGTGTCTACTGCGTAAATTTCTGAGAAGTCAGATTCACCAAGCGCTCGCCGCCCCTTTAGGGAGGTTATACTTTCAAACTTACCATCTCCAAATCCATATCCACCAAACGAAGTAATTACAGTTGCCACTGCACCACTAATATCTAACTTATAGATTCGTAAATCTGTTGCACTAGCAACATAGGCAACAGAACCGCTTTGCTCTATATCCATAGCGATCGGGTCAATACTTACCGTTAGCCCAGTGGTTGGATCAATTCCCGTAAGACTTATGGATGGTAGAGCCGAAAAACCTACTTCTGGGTCAGGAAAGTTATCGTAACGAAAACGAACAATTTTCTTGAGCCCGGCGTCAGCTAAAAAAATGTGCTCTTCTGACTGCAAAACTCCTTCTGGACCGTTAAGGTCAGGAACGTGTACTTGAGTTACAACCATTACTTTTACCTGGCTAGATAATTTCGCATTTTCTGAGAACGCGTTTATAATACCTGTAGAATCGGCCACCCCACCTGCAGAGGCTGGTTCATCCTGCAAGGGGCTGGAGAAGCCATTTACATATCGAATCAATTGAGGAAGATTGGCATCCGTTGGTTTATAAGCATAAATAACGCTCTCCAACTTAGGTGCAAATTTTACTAAACTTCCTGAAGCAAAGGAATCAGAGTCAATTGATAAGGAATTTCCCCTCAGAGCATGGTACGCTCCTCCAGGAATCTCAGTAGAACCCTCTATCTTAAATTTATTTAATAGTGAGGGGCTGGATTTGTCTTTAACAAATCTAACCGCCTCATTTTTAGTTCCTTGCCCTTGGCCAAATTTTCCTATAACTACCATCGATTCGTCGTTATCGACTATGTCCAGTAAATAGTCAAAATCTATCAAATCGGTCATTGAACTGTAGTACGACTGACTAAGATTTTGATTACCAGTGAATGTATTGATGGACACCGCATTTAATGCGTATTCCTGTATAGCGTCTTGCGAAGCATCACCGATCACCACTTGGTCTAAAGATTCTCCTCCAAAAGCTAAGCCAAGAGGTTCTGTGAACTGCTCTCGAAGCTTAATTGTATTATTGAAAATAGGATAAACTGAAAAATCGCGCGTAATACTAGTCACGTTGCCAAAAGCATCAGTTACATTAAGATTGATTTGTTGGTTAATCCCAGAAGGAACTGTAACGGTGATTACAAAGTTCTTACTTGTACCAGAATCTAATACAACAAATTCCAACCATGGCGAAGTCGACGATACTGAACTATTAATTTGACTACTTACCAATGTCGCTGAATCCACTGAAATATCTGTGACCACAGATAATTCATCCTCAGCCTGAAGATCTATTACAAATGAACCACCACTCACATATTCTGAATTAGATAGACTTATGTTACTTATGACAGGCCCAACAGTGTCTTTTTTGAAAACAAAAATGTTACTTTTTCGAATGGTCGGTTTCGAGTATTTAGGAAATTGATCTGTCGAATCATCAGCAAGAGTAACCTGCATTGGCCAAAAACCATCATCCTGTAACACCACACTCGCATTAAATGGAACTCTGGTTTGTCGACCGTTAGTTTGACTTACAAAGGAAGGCACTGAAAATGTTGTAATATTGGTAAAATTTGCACCATTCGGGAGCAAAGTTGTAATTGAGCCAAGTAAACTATCTATTGAAGCATCAGGTAAATTTGGATTACATCCCTGCTCATTCAAATTACACATTCTTAGTTTAAAACCATTGAAATCGTTGGGCGAATTAGACAGTAAATCGATCCCCGAATTATCTAGCAAATGTCCGCTAAAATCTATTGCACAAGTTGTTGAGTTACAATTCGTAACATTTATTAGTTCTGCACCAGATAAAGGTAGATCAGAAAAACTACTATCAACAATGTATGGAGTGGATAGAGCAATACCATCTCTAGAAGTTACAACCATACTGGGTGGAGTAATATCGTTTAAATTCAAGGTAACCAAGGGCGAGGTTGTAGCAAATGTTTCACGAAATCCAAATTCGTCCTCTATGTGACCAGTAATCAAATTAGTACTAGCTTCAGACAAAGCTAAAGACGCAGACCAATTAATATAATTTCCAGTTATGGGAATACATACATTCTGCGAACATATGACAAAACTTGTAATCCTTGAGCGATCATCAGCGGACCCCAGTAATTCATACTCCTTGCTTGTTACCGCATAAACCAAATCCTCACTACCGCCACAATGAGCTTGTCTCGTTTTAAGGTCTCCATTATCAGGGCTAACAATGTTTACGCAGGGAGATGAATAATCCACAGTGCTTATTGCTAAATTTATTGCTGACAATCGCTTAACTGCATCATTTGGATTAGTTGTACCGCTATTATTATTTTTATTATCGATAGCCGTAAAAACTACATTTGTCAGACCCGATTCGGGTAGAGTCATTTCTTTACTCCAAGTATAATTAATTCCATCGGTAGTAGCTGGAATAGCATCTTTACCATTCACACGTACTAAAGAAACGCCATTGACATCTTTCGCCACACCCTCAAACTTTACAGTAGATGTTGTGAGTGTTCCCATCGATAAACTCGTGGATGTACTTACCAATGTCAATTCTACTGCGGCCACACCCCCAAAAGAAGTAACTGTATTACTTACTTGCGAACCGACTCCAACTATCAAAGAGGTTAAAATGGGAGTATTTCTAGTAGAAGGTATTGTAATTTTTTTCAGTTCTAGCTTCGGTGGACTGGAATCCAACGAAAAGACGCTAGCAGTAATGGCCTGAGAGTTTTGATTACCATAAATGTCCTGAATGAAAAATTCCAAAAAGTTTTCTACACCGGGCTCTAGTGGCACTGAATCAATTCGCCATGTCCCAAAATTATCACCGGTGTTCACAGCCAAATAGGTACTCAAATCTAATGGCTCTAAAGAAATATTTCTGACAAAGATTTTGTGGATCTGCGATGAATCAACAGCAGAACCGGTTAGAGTTATATTTTTCAATACGCTTTCTGGATAATCTGACGCATTGGCAATTCGTAAGTCCTTCAATGGTGGATTAAAAGAAATCGTTGGCGACTCATTATCTAAATCAAAGAAGTTAGAAAATATTGTATTCCCTTTTATTACGCGGTTATTCGATTCGTATACACTGAACTCTACACGCATATCATCAATGGAGCTAGAACCTAGAGATCCCCCAGGTCCTGGCTCATTTACCGAATGCCAATAAATAGTTGTTCTGTATCCCGAAGCACTACTCTGTATACCATTTAAAAATCCATCTAAAGGGAAAGTCGTTCCTGCGTTCTGCGATACAGGTATGGAGGAAAATGAAATTTTAGGTACAGAAGTTGAGATCGTAAGATCAAATCCTGAAGTAAACTTAAACTCTATATCCGCGGGCTGACTTTCAGGGTCTATAATTGTAATCGAAAGAGGTATGATCCCACTAGTTACATCTGGAATGGAGTCTAACTGTATCTCTGGCGCAAAATTCTCGGGCTGTATGTTGTTAATATTACCATCATAGGTCGTTGCACGGACTTGATACTGTGACTCCATAAAAAAATCAGGTAAATCCAGTCTCTCTTCGAAACCTGCCACATAGTAAGCGTATGAAAGCACAATTGTAGGAGGTAAACTCCCAGGCGTATTTTTAACTACAAAATTGAAATGATATAACTCATCTCCCTTTACTGGAAAATCACTGAATTCATATTTTCCAGTCGAGTCGGCTAATGCCGTGAAAGAAGTCGTTTGATTTGAAGTAGTCGATTGAATCGTCGCTCTTACAGGAAAGTTAGTAGCCACCGGAGAATTTGGATATTCGTTCTTCAAAAATAATTGCCCGCTAGCCACCACAGATGTTCTTTCAGACTTAGCAACGCTCAACCATGGCAATGTATTAATTCTCATAGCCTCCAAGCTAGCTGAAGACATCGGAAGGGTTGAGTCGGTAGCAATACTTACCCCAACTTGACTCTTACCCACTAAATCATTCCATAATTGATCAGTGAATGCTGGATCAAACCTGAATACTCTAAGGTTCTCATAACGTGGATTCTTACCGACAACCGTACCTAGTACTTCCTTATAAAAACCTAGTTGACTTTGTAAAGGAAAGCTATGATTCAGAAGCATTGTAAACCAGGGAATCAGCTGACTCAGGTTTCGTTTCGTATCTAAATCCACCCTTAAATCATCCAACGAACCTTCTAAGGTCTTATGAATTGACTCGAAAGCTTTTTCAAGCAAATCAATTTTACGTGCAACCTTGGGAGTCCTCGTTAAAATAAAATCTGGGCTATTTTGACTCTTTCTAAAAACTAAATTTCTGGTCGCATTGACAGATACAGGGTCGGGATAGCCGTTGTTTGGCAAAGTGATTGATTGAGATCGTTGCAAAAGCTCAGCATACTCACTCAAATACACATCTCTTATCATTGATAAGTAGATTTCTTCTTCTTCCAATAACGCTTCAAAACCGCTAGCAAAATTCGAATTAAAAGATTTTTGCTCCCAGAAATCTATAAATAATTCAGACGGTGCATGTGAGCCTCCGAAAGCTTCTGGAATTTCTACGAGTTCTCCAAAAAAAGCCAAGCCCCCTGAGACCTGATCATCCTGAACTCTTTCCACTGAAAATCGGCGCTGTAAAAAGGTTGCCGCACAAGACGAGATAACATCTCTAATACTTGCAAACAATTTGAGCTCCTGAGCTTTGAGGATATCGATAGCTTCCAAGGTCACCCATGGCCTTCTACCCAAATCTTGAGCAATTAAAACTTTTTTCTCCTCCGAACTAGGACCAGCTAAACTAAAAGTTGATAATTCCTGAAGACTAAATTCAATAATCCCACCAGGAATTGGAAACAAATTAAGATCCTCATTGGTAATTTGGGAATCAAAACTTGAGCGAATAGAAGCTGCATCAAGGTCCGACTTGAATTCTGGAGCTAAACCCTGCTCCAAATTTTTCCAATCATCCTTAACAAAAATTTTTCCAGAGCCATTACTTACTGCAAAACCGAATTCTAGAAAAGTATAAAATAACTGCAGTTTCCGCCTCCGCACGAGCGTATCAAAATCCGCACCGGGGTCGGGTAAACTGCGAGAGGTGATGGCGCTAAGTTTTAACTCCTCTTTATTAACGGCAATTCGACTCCAATCTGACTCAATTTTTGCAAGACGATCGATTTCAGTAACCCATTGCTGCCCTGCATTGCGATTACTCAGCGTTGAAGAAACTAAATAATCATTTTTATTGAAATTCGTAATTGTAAATTTCTGCTGAATTTCCTCTCGCCGATCACTGAATTCCAAAATTAGTTTTTCAAAGTCATTTTTCCAGGCCTCAGAGCCTATATCATCATTATCAGAAACTCCCCCTACTTTCTGAGCAACCTCTTCGCGCAGATAGCGTATCGCGCCATCGGAAACAACATTTACTGCAATACTATCTTGCACCGGAGAATTATTCTCATCTACCGTGACTAAACTACTCAATTCAAAGTTATTAAATGAGGCTCTGAGAATAAATGCTTCTTTCTGATTCCGAAACGCTGAGCTTATTAGTTGATTATCGATAATGCTAAATTGACCTAAGGAATTAGTTTGAATAACCTCACCTGTCTTCAATAAGTTATTTTGAAAAAACAAGTCAGATGATTTAAAGAGTCCAATATTTGCACCAGTCACACCCTGAACATTCTGTAGAGCCTTGGAAATATTTGAATTACTTATGCCACTATCTATCCCAGAAATTTTTTGAAGGCTCCCACTTGCACCCCCAGGGAACTGGACTTGTCCTTGGAAAAAAACGACTGGCGAATTATCACCATCCAGTGAATCGCTACTGCTGAATCCACCACATCCACAAATGAAGACTAAAACGACTCCCAGCAAACTAAAAATAGTTCCGCGAAAATTTAGCTTATGATAATCAATCGAAAATGGCTTCATAACAATGAAAAGAATCGACATTTTAACAAAAATTTTCCATATAGATTGAAAATTGTTTACATTATCTCGTAAAGGCCAAGCTAGATATGGTTTTGCACCCGTTGCTTAGCTTTGATATTCTAACTACTCCCAGCAAATTAGTAGCGTAACAATTCAAAAAGTTAGTTACTGGAAAATACACATGAACAAAACGAAAAAAATTAAAGCAAGACCAACCTGCTACGGTTGTTTGCACTTCAAAATCACCTGGGAACAGGCGTTTCCCTACGCTTGCAAACTATATGAATTTAAGAGTCGCAACATGCCACGATTCGAAATCAGAAAGAACTCAGGCGCAGACTGCCTTTCATTTCAAAAAAAAAATAGATGAGCTCACAGAACATCCATAAAAGCTGAGACACTAAATACTGCATTACCAACACCGGTAGGTCCATATCCTTTGGGTTTCGGTAATTTGTGGCGATAGAAGCACGCCTTAAATTCTTGTAATAGTCTACAAAAATATTCAAGTGGTGGAGCAGGTTGAGGCCCCAGTTTTGCGTAAGGCTCAGGACACCAAGTTGTAAACCGCGGCATAATACCTTTGGACATAAAAAAATCAAGACCTTCGGCCGTGGAAGCAATTGCAGGTTCAACTTCTGAAAAACCATAATTACGGTTCATTTCCACTCCACCTACAAAATTAGGTATTACATTAGCAGGGCCGAATATATCAGCCGATTCAACTACCCTGTTGATCCAGCCATCACGACCAATAAAACGCTCTTTTCCTGGACAAACCCGCGGGAAAAGCTTCTCATCCCACACTTCAAAATTGGGATGATAAATATTGAAGCCTGAATCATGTAAGCGCTTAACATCCGATTGCTCAAAAGCCTGTACCACAGCTTTCAAAATCCATCTATTCCCAAACTTTTCTCGAATAGCATGCGCATATTTAGAATAAAAGGTAACT
>MDTD01149021.1_pt1 | contig 17460 bp, 14 predicted proteins | sample 811221 | NCBI WGS metagenome assembly MDTD01 (sample SAMN05326646, study PRJNA326480) | marine metagenome | isolation source: seawater | place: Pacific Ocean: South West | collected 2011 | reverse complement strand
CTGCGGCCACGTCTGCGGCGACGTCTGCGGCAACAGTGCCCGGGTCGCCGCGCGGAAGGAAAATGACGAACACGACGAAGTGCCCGGGTGCACCGTTGCGCAAGCCGCAGCGATTGTACCGTTCGATGCCGCCATTTCAGCTCGACAGTTGACGGGAGCACAACAGTAACACAAGAAGTATAGTTAACGAAAGAGAATAATGACTTTTTTTTTTAATTTGGCACATTTGGCATATCATTGAATATACCGAACAGCCTTGCGAGAGGTACATGGTCCGAAACATGAACAGCGTGCCCGTTAACGTGTACCGCGCCGGTAAGAATATGATAAACCTTGGTGGCCTTTTGGCACTTTTCGGGTGACGGCTCCCCGTGCAAATTTGCAAAGATGTATTGCATCTGCGTGCGAGTATCCCACGTCGCGAATTCCGCGTACGTTCCCCGGGTAATGGCAGGGGCTAGATCTTGCTCGACTCGCGCAAGGGCTTGGCGGGCTTGGTCGAGGGCTTGGTCGAGGTCTTGCTGCTGCTGCTGAGCTTGCTGCTGCTGAGCTTGCTGCTGCTGAGATTGCTGCTGGACTTGCTGTTGCTGCTGCTGCTGCTGGACTTGCTGCTGCTGGACGGTGTGCTCCGCCGCGGCCGGGACCGGCTCGGGTTCAACGCGAAGTTGCTGCGGGCGTTCGGGTGGATATCGAAAGTGCTTGTAGATCTTGTAGGCGCCGTACGCAACGACGACGACAGTGAGTCCTACCGCGGCAGCTTTAATCGGGCTTTTCAATACGAACGCGACGACCGTCTTTACCGATTCGGCAATAAAGTCACCTAGAGTACGGACCTTTTGTGGGTCACCCATTGCGGCAGCGTTAGCGTGAGCATTAGCGTGAGCATTCCACACCCCCTCCATTAAACCATGGCCGCCGACCAACATGTCTTGCTGGTCCATAGAACGGATAGCCGCATAGAAGAACGCGCCGGCACCGGCGAACGCGATGCCGGTCGCTTGACCGGCGACATGCCGTACCACCGCGGGATTCATAGTATTATTATTATTGTTGGTTTCTTTGGTTGGTTTAAGAGAAAGTAAAAAGTGGCAAGGTTAAGTAAAAAAAAATATAAAAATGAGCGCGCGATTTTCATTTACTAAATACACCTAAGGAAACACATTTGTTTGTTCAACCCCACATGGGAAACCTCTTTGCATCGGACCCTCCCCCTCCCCGTTCGCCGGTGTACTCCACGCGCATTCCTACGCCACCCCCTTCTCCCCCTAAACCACCCCCAACGGAGTTTGCTCGGCCATTCCCACATGTCGGGTTCGATCCGACATACGGCGCTGACCTGCTGCGGGCCATGTTCGAGCGAGAGAGAGAACCCGAATTCGACGATACACAAGAGTGGCTCAAGTACAGGCGAATACTTGTGGACTGGACAATGGAGTACGGAGACTACGTCGGGGCGCGTCCCTCCGTCATGCATTCGGCAATATCTATGCTGGACAGGGTGCTTAAGGTCACGAAAGTGCCTCGGGATCAGCTCGGGGCAACGGCCATCGCGTGCGCGCACATGGCCATCAAATTTGAGGAAAAAGAGGAGGATGTCCCGACCATACCCACGATCCGTGAGTATACTCAAGGTCAATTCAATTTTACATCAAAAGTGATGATGCAAAACGAGTGGAGGATTTTCAGAGCATTGAAGTGGAATCTTACCACGTACAATGCCCTCCATTTTACAATGCACTGGTTTGCGCAAGGGGTTGTTTATTCTACGGATAGAGTGATAGGGAGGCCATGCAACGAGCGCGTGGTGGTTTATTTAAGGAAATACGTGGATTTCCTCGCAGACTTGTGTTTGCAAGACTATTCGTTCCAGCAGTTTCGCGAGTCGGTGAAAGGGGCGGCGTTTCTGTACTCGGGCAGGCGTGCGATGAGCATCGATCCCATATGGCCCGACCGTCTTACGCAAATCACGACTTACTCGGAGGAGGATCTTTCGGAATGCGCAAACGCTGTTTGGTCTTATTATCGCGGGCAATTTCCGAACGCTCGAACGGCGAATGAAATGATTTCCGAAGAACTGGAGATCAGATCTCTTATCTTCAACCCAGTTATTTGTTGTTTTCAACGTACTCGGTGGTCCCAACACATAGTTTGAATACACACATCGCGACGCGTGCTGCTGTACGTGTGCCAGAGTGGTCAAATGGGCCGGTCGCAAGAACCGGTGCTTCTAGCTACGAGAGTTCGAATCTTTCCATGTACACACCCCCCTTTTTTTTACACAACATTTTTTTTTTTGGTATCTTAATCATTAATAACCGATATTAAAAAAAGTATCGTAACCATCGTCGTCGTCGCTGTCGTCATCGCTGGCGGGAAGAAGCGACTGTACGTCGGCATTGAGCGCTCGCACCTCCGCGAGTGGCGCGTAATCCTCGTCGTCTTCTTCGATCTGAATCGCGGGAGGCAGCGGTTGGCGGCAGGTGAACGGGCGGCGCCCCTGATCGTCGCGAACGTACGCGCACCGCAGAGGGCAGCAGTTCTGAGGCCCGGCGATGGAATACGCGGCGGCGACGTACTGATCGACCTGTCCGTTGAGGGGCGCCATGGAAGTCGTGCGTGCCACGTGGGGCTGCATCTGACTGGCGACCCACCGCGCGTCGCATTCCCAGCACATGCCGTGCCCGTTCTCGCACACAAACATGTAGTGGCCCGCGCCGCTCAGTCCACACACCGCACAGTTGAACTCTCCGTCTTGGTCAAAGCGTACGGGCACATCGTTGCTCCAGTTTCCGGCGTCACGATGATTTCCGGCGTAGCTGACGAGGTGTTCCGTACGCTGATTGGGCGCCATATCGCGGAACTCGCGCACTGTAACGTCGCCAAACTGCGTGTCGCGCGGTGGAGAAGAGAACTCGCGAATGCACCACTCGATGCAGCTCAATATAAAAAGAAAGACGCCCAACCAGAACAAAATTTTGGCGGTGCACATGCAAAATTTGCACACTTCCTTGAGCACGGCGAAGCATACCCCGAGCACCGTATTGGTCACGACTGCCGCGGTTGTCGCGGCACCCCGCGCCCATCTGGCCGCGATGTGGGCGTAGTTTTGGAGTGTGGGGTAGACGTAGGTGAAGATCGGTTCGAGCGTGGCGCGGGGACGCGTGACGAACAGCTCCCACACAAATGCTCCCACCGCGGACAGGTAGGTCAGTATCTTGGAACCCACCGGCGTCAGGCATTGCCCGACCTTACCCAGTACCGACAGGGGGGCGGCGACACCGGCGGCGCCACTGGCACTAATGGCACCAATGGCACCACCGGCTCCCGCGGCCACGCACGCGCCGACCACAGCGGGAGCGACCACCGGGTTGCGGAGGAACCCCGCGCTCTCCATTACGCGGACAGCAGCTACAACGTCCATTGTATGTGTGGGTGTTCCTTGGGTGGAGGACAAGTACAAAAAAAAAATCAAAAATGAGCGCGTGACTTTTTTAAAAAAACAATACGATCTAAATGAGCGCGCGATTATTTTTCAACACGACGTCGGGCAGTTGAGTCCAACCTTGCTTTTCTACATCACACACCCATACACATTTTCTACCCGACGCCCCCCGTGCCCATGTCGTCCTGCGATGCGTGCGTGAGACGCAAGAAACGAAAAAGAGATTCGCACTCTATACGGCGCAATGTCCTCGACGATGCTTTTTTTCCGGAGAGAGAAGACGAGCCGATGCCGCAGGACGCGTCGGAAGAGCGCTTTTTGCGGCGGAAGTTGTTGGAAATAAATTTCATACCCGTCCACCGTCGTCAATGAAGAAAATGTAATTTTTGATTTAACCTTTTTACTTGCTGGACGATGCGATCGGTGCGTTAGATACTCCCTGCTTTCTCGCCGCCAAAGCGTACGCGATCAGGAAAACCAAGGCGCCGCCAAACCCCAGCCACAACCACAGCGCGTTCCTTGTGACGGGTGCCCCTTCGACCGTCTCCCCGGCGATGGCGACGGCGCGAACTTTGTTGTTCTTCTCGAAAGTCAGATCTCCACGTCGGATTGGTTTCTTGCCGTACATGCATTCGTCCAGTGCGTCTCCTGTCAGCTCGGGGTCACACGGAAGATCTCTTACCTTTTGACATTTTCGGGCGTTGCGGTCGAGGGCTCGGTTGCAGATGGAATCGTCTACTCCTTCGGGACAGGGTTGGGCTGTGCCGCATACAACATGATCCACAGCGGTCGAGCACCGCGTGCATGCCACCTGATCGGCTGCGCTCAAGCCACACTGATTGCACGCTGTCGTAATCGTGCAAAGTTCCGTACCGTTTCTGTTCCTGCTGTACTCTGCGCGGACAATGTCTCCCGCGCGGCAAGTTTTGCAGTTGTCTCGCCAAACGGGAAACGTTTCCCTTCTACCATCTCTTCCCTCAACGGTGATCGCGTGTCCTCCACGTGTCCACTCGGTCACTTGTCCGTCGTCCGTGAGACTCGCGTTCAGAGTTTTCGCGCAGCTTGCGCAATCCGTATTGAACCGCGTATTCAATGCTTCGCAACTCTTTCTGTCTGTGACCATTTCATTTGAACTTCGACCACCCACGATGCTTCTCCCCAGTGAGGCGGCCGCATTGGATATACCATCCATCCACGACTGATTCTCGTTGGGGTTTGTTGGGACGGGAAACGGTATTTGAGCGACCGTCGTCGTCGTTCCGGGAAAATTTGGACTGGCTTCTTGGCATGTCGCGCAACTGGCATTTAATCGGAATTCGTCGTCGCCGTACGCCAAACCCTGTTGAATGATACTATCCCTGCAACGGTTTCTTTCGCGTTCGCTCATCGTTCCGAAATATGTGGTTTTTCCGTCCCTGAACTCCACGGCGCCGCATTGTTCATTTTCTCGACAACTGTCAACGGCCTCATCGGGCGTCTTGGGGGGATTTCCGCCGACGCGAATCTTTCTCGGCGTTCCGCGACGACACATCGTGCGGTAGTTGAACTTTCGCATATCTCGACTTTTTGTGTACGTGGCGCCGACGTTGGTGCCGTACAGGACAGCCCCGATCGCGGCGGATGCGATCGCGGCAATCACGAGAAACATGTTAGGTTTCAAGACTTTGCCGACCAAAATCGGGCCGGCAAGAAGAAGGGCGACGATGCCGGCAATGATGGCGGCCAAGACAAACGCCAGATTTACCCCCACGTTTTTCGCGCTTGCGGACTGGTCGATGGCAGCCTGCACTCGCTGAATCGCTTCGGACTGGGCAATGGCCGTGTGGGCGCAATTCGCAGACAGGGATGCGTCGTTGTCTTGGTTGACAATCCAATCGTGGAGTTCAACACCTTGCTTGTTGGTGGTGTCGATACTGATGTTGTTCTGCTGCGAAGCCGTCGCCTCGCACGATTGTCGAATGTCCTGCGACAGTCTGTGTGTGTTCCTTTGCGTCGTGTCGGTAATGTTCGTCGCCACGGCTAGTTGAAAAATGTTAAAATCTTTGTTCTCGGACATGGCTTGTTGCCGCAGCACGGCTTCCATTTGCTGCTGAACCGAGGAATTCGTCATGCCTCTGGCCACTTGCTTCATGTTCACTGTAGCCGTATTGCGCTGGTTGAGTTCGCCCCCGCGTATGACGACGGGACCGTCGCTGCGGATACGAAAATCGTTGCGCTGTTGGGTATTGGTAGTGGCCGCTTGAACCTGTCTTTGGTTGATCTCGGTGATTGTGTCCTGCACGGTGGTTTGAACATTAGTGGTGACACTTGCACCCATGTTTGTCCTTTTTGGTCTAGGGGGGCACAAAAAAAAAGATCAAAATTAATTGTTTTTCGAACAGTTTGTTCTATCGGGGCAGTTTTCGGTGCAAAGCACACAGTCGATGTTACACTGCGTGTCGTCGCCCAGCGCACACTTGCAACGCGCCTCGTCCAGTTTTTTCGTATTGCCGGCGTTTAATTTTCCATATGCAGCCGGATACTTAAAGGATGCTAAGCGATTTCTGGCCCTGCACTTGTTTTCCAACCACACGCTTTTCTCACACGCTGGAATAATGGCCGCGGGGCGTTTGTTCTCTTCGAGACAGGTGGTGGGCTCGCAGCGGTTGCCGACCAGCGATTTAAAGTCGCAGATCTGTGTGTTCGTGGCGTCCGGGTTGCACTGGTCGTAGGTCTGCGGGTACATGGTGTTGTTTCGAGCCGCGCGCCCCCTGTCGCCCGGGTCCGACGGTTTGAACGGCGTGATCTTGACAGACTTGATCCAAACCTCTTTAGTGTCGTAGTTCGCCTTGCCGCCCCACCACCCAAACCATGGACCCACCACCAAACGCGCCACACGCGTGGGAATGTGGCGCGTAGACGTGTACACGTGCCGCCCGTCGATGAAGAACTCAACACGTCCAAATCCGGGCCCCGCGGCGTACCAGTCGAAACGATACTTGCGGAACTTACCTTTGAACTTCCCGTCGGAAATGAGTGATTCGGGCGCCTTGACGCAGTGTTGATGGTAGGGGGACGTCGTATTGTAGGCTTCGTCGTCGCCTCGCCACGTATTAAAGTTGATCGTGTTGTTCCCCCAACGCCCGCTGCAGTCGCACGTCTTGGACTTCTTGTCGCAGCCGCACGGTTCCTTGCGCCTTTTCCACGTGTGACCGCGCACGCTGAACTGCGGGTTGGCCGGGATCTCAATGTCGATTTCGCTCGCCCACACGGTGTACGGTGCGTCGTTGCGCACGCAGTTGGGTACCGCGTCGGGACTTCCGTCGTCGCCACCACACGTAAAGTTGTTGTCGCAGTCTTTGTCCGAGGGCGTTGTGCCCGGGCCGCACGACTGGTACACGCTGGCAAACTTGAGCGCGTCTCCCGTGAGCATTTGGCCGCTGCCGGACCACTTTGGCCCCTTGCCCGGTTCCCGATAAGGCGAGTACTTTTTTCTCGGGTTGCCCGGATAGAACCATGGCGTCGTCACACTGCCTCGCAACAGCTGGTCGGCGCCCTTCACTTCGCCCCCCATCGCCTTTCTCAACTCGTTGGCAAGCGGGTACATTTCTTGGTACCCGAAAGTCCACATCGCCCACACGAATCCCATTCCCTCGGTCGGGTCGTCGTTGGCCTGCGGCACCATCGCCTCGACTTCGTAGCTGCCGCTGCCAAACATATCTCGCGTGGCGAGAATCGCGCCGACTTTTTTGTATCCCTGATCTTCTGGCTCAAGCGTGCACTGGGCGGCGTTCGTGCATTTGTCAGCGTCCGTGATGGAAGCACATTTTATCTTTTTGGCTCCCTTTGCCGGTGGTTTTTCCGGGTCGTTCTTACATTTCCGCGTGTACTTTTGCCACACAAAGCACTTGTCGCCGTACCCGGTGGTGCCGCTGCCCTTTTCGATGCCCCAACTTCCCGTGGTGGCCTTGTCGCCCTGAAACTGCATGACGAGAACGTTCGTGGGTGTTCCGTCGACTTGTCGAAAATCCATCCAAATGTTATCTTTGTGCACCCCGCGCTGAGGATTGTTGCCGCCCGCGCCCCAGATTTTGTGCATGGCTTCGAAATCCTCGGACACGGTCTGCATGGCGTCCGGTGAGAGTTTGGTGAAATCGACGTTCAGCGGTTTGTAGCGAAACGTGTTGAATCGGGTCGCGTTTTGCGGCGTCTCCGTGGCAAGGCCCCACTGCCGCATGACACACGCCGGCCGCTTCTCGCCGTTTTTCCCGATCGCATCATTGTTCCACTCGCAAACAGTCTTAAAAGTGTACTTGCCGTTTTTGTCTTCATCTCCATTCGCGTTCCTTTTTGTCTTGTCTTTGCATGTCTTCTTTAAGGATGCTTTCGCGCAAAAGGCCGGTCCGTCTTTGATAATGTCTTTGTTGAAGGCCGGCATCGTTCCCTTGGCCATCGCGGCGGTGATCAGGCGGTCGTACGAGTTTATCCACTCGGGGTGAGCGTACTTTTCGTTGCCGCACAATCCCGTGATTTCTTCGTATCCGTCCTTTGGGCTGATGTCGTTCTCCCACTTCCCCTTGGCGGCCGCACACTGCGCCTCGGTGCCGATGCCGTCGATTCTTCTCTTCGTTTTCGGATCCATGCACCTTTTCGTGTGAACAAGGTACGTCGCGCCGCCGTTCTTATCGGAGCACGGGAAACAGTACTCGGCGAGGTTGCGGTTCAGCAGAGGTTTTTGGTTCAACTTGGGAAGATGTTTGCACGGAATTTCCGTGTCGATAAGCTGCTTACCGTCTTTTCCCGTAGGGCACTCATCACCCGTGCATTTTTGACACAGTTTGGTCGGCGGCAAACAGGCAACTTGCTTTTGTGCGGGAGGCTTTTGCAACAGCAAGACGATGGCCACGACGATCAGGCCGATCGCCAATACCATAACCACCAGCGACCATTTGTGATTCTTCGCCCACTCTGCCAACTTCATGCTTTAAAAAAAAACGTGCAAAACATTTAAGCTGCCGTTTTGGATTTTCGCATTTGTATGAGTATGGTCACGATTGCACCGAGAAACAAGATGCCTCCCGCGATTCCAAGAATCATACCAATGGATATCGGCGAAGACGCGCCGGAACCACTGTCTGCGGAACCACTGTCTGCGGAACCACTGCCGGAACCGCTGCCGGCGGAACCACTGCCGGCGTCGCTGGAACCGCTGGAATCGTCGTTTTTGGTTTTACTATTGATTTTCACCACCCCGTTTTGGCAGTCGTTTTGCAATTTTACGTTGGCCCCCGGATTTATATTGACGTCGCGCGCATTGGTAATGTTAACTTGATTCACGCACAATTGGTCTGCACATTTGACCTCCAGTTTGCCGTCTGCATTCTTTTTCGTCGCCCCCATCTTCTTCAGCGAGGGAATCAGTCTGTTCGTTGCATTTTGGCACGGTTCCCACCAACACTGCGCGTTGTAATTCACACCAAGTTGTGCAAACCCGTTCGTCATGGCTTGGTACATGGGATTGTTCATACGCGCGGCACACGCACAGTCGGGCGCGTCGGGGTAATCGTTGCAGTACGCCGTGATGATTTCGTCGCGTACGGTCGTCACCGTGGGGAAGTACAGGGGACCTTCTTTGACACTGTCGCCAGTGTCGCCCACTTCCGAGTACGTCGGCAGAAACTTATCGCACACCGAACTTCTCGTTTTGGATGTAAGATTGGCACACTGTTGTGTGTTGCTTCCATCGCAGTCCGCTATCTCCCAGCGAATGTTCTCGACGTTGTTTTGAACGTTGATGCTATCTCCCGTCCCGGATTTGTCGTCGTTGGATACAGACAGGCGCACCGCGCGCGAATCGCCCGATGTATCGTTGTCTCCCGAATCGTTTGATGTATCCACGGATACATTTTTCACGCTCACGATCTTGTTGAAGCAGTAACAATCCGTCGCGGGGTCGGCCGCAGCTCCACCACAGTACGCGCGGTACAGCTTTTCCTTTTGCGCGTTGTCCAGATCGGCGGCGGGTGTGGTGGTTGGTTCTGGGAGACCTTCTTTGTTTCCGACCAAGCACTGTGCCGCCCACGTGTCTGCAAAGCCGGGCGTAGCAATCACGTCGTTCACGTCGAATGTGCATTCTACGAGAGAGGTTCCTCCACTGTCTGCGTCACCACCCTTGGCCCATTGAATTGGAGACGCAGATCCGAATCCATTGAGCGCTTTCTGACTGCACAGCGTTGAATCGATGGACTGACAAATAGGCGCCTGAGGCACGTTGTTCGAGTCAATGGGGTCCATCGTGCATCCGATTTTGTTGAGCGGTGTCCTTTCACCATTATCCGTTTTGAATATCGCTGCGAGCATGCTCCAAACATCTGCATCCCAGCTATCACAATTATTCGAGTCTACCCTTACATCAAACCGACCTTCGCTCCCGCTGCAACTACCATTGCAGGTCATTCGCTCCATGCCCTCGTAGATTTTGTCGCGCTCCGCTTGGCACTTTTCGCACTTCCAACTTTGTTGATTGCCGTTGCCCACCAAATCACACATGGGCGTTGTCGTTTCTTGTTTTATGCGGCAAATCACTTTCCCATCGTCATCCCCCATGATGATTGCGCTTTACTAAAAAAAACTTAAAATTCGCTTAAAATGCAGACGGGGCTGCACATGCCCTTTTGGGGTCTGGGGTGTCCCCGTAGTAATCTGCCTTGCTGCAGTGTTCATCCTCGTGGGTAAAGGTGGCACATTTGTTCGTGTAGTTGAGCGCGTTAGTTATGTCTTGTTGGCTGTCGTCGGGGCACAGCTGTTTGCACTGGCTTTTGGGGCCATTGTCGCATTTGATTTCCTGTACTTTTCCGGCTTCTATTGTCGTGAGCGCCGGACCACATCCTTCCGCAGACGTGCAGTCCGAACCGCTCATCGGTTTTTGGGGAAACACGAATTTACTGCACCCCCGCTGATGCATGCACAGTTGGTAATTCGCCGAGTCGGGGCTGTTGGGACCGTTGTGATCACAGTACAACATTTGTGTAAAGCAGCAGTCGTTGTAACACGTTGCGCCGCCCTTCTTCGACCCTCCGCACCTTTCACTGTTTGTGGCGTTTTGGCCGATTTCGTAACTCGGCGAACCACCGTCTGGGGTTTTTACACCCCCCGTCCATCTGAAATATGTATTCAAAGCACCAGCTCCGGATATATACGGGTTACCATTCGGACCGGTACAACAATTTTCACCGGTGCACGTGGTATTTTCCTTGGGCATTTTTTTTTTCGTGACGCTGCCCTCCCAGATATTTATTTTGTTTATGCATGATAAAAAAAAAGATGGGGGCTTCTGTCGCGATGACGGTGTCGAAAACCACCACTGAATCCATTACCAGTGTGACACAAAAACAACTGCAGCAGGCCACATCCCGAGATTTTCAGAGTAACATGACCAACATTGATTCGGGCGGTGGTGATGTGATCATTGACGGTGACATAAACCAAAATAACGAGTCGACGGTCAATATGAAGCAAGTGGCGGGCGCGCTGACAAGTTCGTCTATTCAAAACCAACTCTCCGCAAAAATGAAGCAAGCAGCGCTCGCAACCAACAAGGATTTCAACATATTTCAATTGTCCGTCGCTGCCAGCATCACGGACAACGTACAGCGAACTACGAGCACGCTTTCTTCCGACATCCAACAGTCGTGCGCCGTCGCCGCCTCGCAGGAAAATTCGTTCAACGTCAAATCGGAAGGGGGCACGGTAACCATTGGACCGACCGGTTCAATAAATCAGGGAAACAGGGGGAAACTGGAGGCCAACTGTGCCCAAAATGCCGTTTCGAAAAGCAGCGCACTGTCCGCAATCCAAACCCAAATCGACCAGTCCGCCGCGGCCAAAAATACGGGCGTGAACATCGAGATTATCATGGTCGCCATCATCGCGGGTGCCGTGGTTCTCGCGCTGAGCGGGCCCGCACTGGTCAAGAACATACTGGAACCGAAACATTTGCTCCCCATCATCGCCATCGTTTGTTGTGGAGTTTCTTTGGGCATGTATTTTGGCGGTGTGGGCGCATCTGCCGAGATGCAGCCGGACATGCGAAACTTTGCATATGCCAAAATGTGCAAGGGTGCAAGCGATAGCTACGATGGCACAGCAGGCAGCGCCGACGACGCCGTGGAAAAATGCAGAAAGGACCCAAAATGCAAGGGCGTGCAGTACGCGGACGGGGGGAAAACGACATACTACTCCTTCGTCCCGGACATTAAAACTTGTTCGAAAGACATTAAACTCAACGCACCGAGTGATGTGTGGCCCGAAGGCGTCGTGGACGCGTGCAGCACCTGCAACAATGCGGATCAATTCTGGACCGGGCACCGAACAACCATTTCAAAGTTATCAAAGAAAGATTGTGAAGCAAAGAAAACAAATTCAAACTGCAACATGACGTGCGACCCTTCGACATTCAAACCCGGAGACAACGTGCTGGAGGACAACAATGGTGATAAGATAAACATACCTTCGTGGAGCGACAAACGCGACAAGGATCAGTGTGATGGGTGCAGCACCGGTGACGTACTTAGTGCAAAATATTCTCGCGAAAACGGCAAAGATGTGTGCACGATCACGACGGCCTGCAACGGGTGTGCTCTGAAAAAGGAGGACAACGAAGCGTGTACCATGTGCAACCACGGTCTGGCGCACATGATCTGCTCGACAAACAAGGACACCAAATCGGGAGCAATGGTGGACAAGTGTCCCCAAATCCATAGTGGGGATGCAAAAGTATTTAAAGGAAGTGCCCCTCTCACAGCGGCTGCTCTCAAGGGCAAGATGATCCGTGTTCCGCCCGTAAAAAACAATATGCTGTGGATATGGTTTGGTGCCGTAGGAGTGCCTGTGGTGTGTTTTGTCATGTGGGGAGTGATGCTGTATTTGCAGCGCCGAGGCAGCAAACCCGCCGCAACAGTGCCCAGCGCCTAGCTTCCGACCGAACTCTAATAATCGCACATGTACCGCACCATGCGGCCTCGAAACGCGTACGACTGATCTTCGCTGTCGTAGTCGCTGTCGTAGTCGCTGCTGTCGTAGTCTGATCCCCAGAGAACGGGCGTGAGTATCCAGCGCACCTTGCCGTCGTCGTGTTCCCGTCGCCACTGCTCGTGCGGCACGACCTCGCAATTGTGCGCGCGCCAAATTCCGTCGCCGGCCACCCCGGCGCAGTGCACCGCGAGCCGCAGACGCGGGTGAAACAGCTTGCGCACACTCTTGGACACGAGCTCCAGCACGCTCGCGTACCCCCGGATAAAGCCCATCGGGCCCGCTTTTGGCAGGGCGCCGGCAAAGCACGCGACGCGGTGCAGCACGAGGTCCACAAAGAGCGGATGCATGGTGGTACGATGTCTACGATGTCTACGATGTCTACGCTGTAATTTCAAACACAATGTAATTCTTTTTTTTTTCATTTATTTATGTATGGCATATATGTATGTGTTTGATTCGTGTGTTTTTTTTTTAAATGGTTGTTTGGGAGGGGGGATACTACTCAATGGCTCGAAGAGCTCGAGGAGCTGCCCGAGGAGCTGCCCAAGACGGCGGCGTCGGCCAGATTCTGCAGGCCTGTGGCGGCCGCGGCGGCCGCGGCGACTGGGTTCGCCAACGCCTGCATCTTGGCGAGCAGGTTTGCTTGGGCCTTTTCGCCGCGACGAAGGCACTCGGACGCGGTGACGGGTGCCTGCAGATCCGAGCACACAAATACCCCAAACAAACGGGGCTTTGTGTGCATCTCGTACCGCGGTACGACGTGAAACTGGGCGTCGTCGCCGATGTCGTCGAGAACGGCGTTGGCCATGGCCGCGTGCTCGGAAAGGGTCTTCCTGTTGCCAGCGTCAGGGTACGAAACGTCGTAGAGGGGGCTGTTGGTCCCCGCTCCCCCCTCAAAGTACGGGAAGATCGGAAGTACAGACTCCTTGAAGCCATACAGATCCGCCGTCTCGGGCTTGACCTTTGCGTAAAGGCACAAGGAAGAGTCCGTGACGTTGACCGCGATCTTTTTGCCTCCAATACCCCCCAGTTCACCGTGGTGCGCTTTGTCCTCGTCGTTGGACAGCTCCGCGATTCGCATGGCGAGCATCGCCTGAATGGCGCCTCCTTGCTCCAAGATCAGGCTTGTGCCCTTCGCAAAGGCAATGTCGTGCAGCGCGTCGTCTGCGGCGGCGTCTCGCATCTCGGAGTCCTCGTCGGGGTCCCCGTCGGGCTCCTCGTCGGCCAACACGCCGTAGTGCTCCATGATCTCCACCACTTTTTTTTCGGTGGGGACTACGATGGCCGCAATAGACGCGTCGCGGCGGGCGATCAGGTTTCCGGCAGCGTCCAGCGAAAAGAGCTTGTTCTTGCGCACCTTCCCGCTTTTGCACATGCGAAACTGCTGCAGAGATCCTTTCTGACCATGTTTGTCGAGCAGAGTGGCCATGAGTTCCTCCCCGAGTGACGGTTTGCGCTTAATATTGAAACCGAGATGAAGGTTGCGCATGTTGAGAATGCCGTGCTCCTTGGTCATCGCGACCATCTGTGCGTCGAACTCCATAGCGCCCGCACCGCCGGACTTGGCGTTGGCCTTGGCGCCGGCCTTGGCGCCGGTATTGGCGCGCCACGCAAGTCTATTGCACTGATGCCTTTCGCACGCCTTTTTCAGGCCCGGTTTCAGGCAAAACCGGCACTGGCCGCACTTGGGCTGTTTCTCCTTGCGAGCAGTGCACCCCGAGCAGTTACCGCAACGCGAGCGGCGCTGGGCCGGGCCCTTTCTCTTCTTGCGTACCGGGCCAGCACCGTCCTCCTCATCAACAGCGACGTTGCCGCCCGCCGGGGCAGCGCCGTCGCCGACAACCGCGTTGTCGGCAGGGTTAGCAGCATCGTTGACCGCGTTGTCGACAGGGTTAGCAGCGTCGTTGACCACGTCATTGACCGCGTTGTCGGCCGCCGCGTCAGCGTCGTTGACCGCGTTGTCGGCAAGCTCTTCGGCGCCAGCAGCGGCGCCAGCAGCGGAAGGCTCTTCTTCGGGCTCTTCTTCGGGCTTTTTAAAGAGACGGACCTCCTTGCGCAAATCAACGACGGCTGCAATTTTGTCGCGGTGTTTCTCGAAAAAGGTGCCCACGCGTCCCTCGATGGCGGGCGCAATGCCTCCCTTGCGTTCGCTTAGAGATTTGCAGAACGTAGCGATGATGTCTTTCTTGAATTTCTTTATCTTCGCTTCCGGTGGGCTGCGCGGACTCTTCCACTGGGTGCAAAACGCTTCCACCATCTCGCAAAGACGGGACCATCCGTCGTCACTGAGACGGCCGGGGTCGAACTTGCAGATGACCTCGGCGGCGTCGCGCAGCACGGCGCGTTGGCCTTCGACGAAGCAGGCGAGGATATCCTCGCCCGGCATCTTGTTCACACGGGCGAGTGTTTCCACGAAGTTCTCGAACGTGAGCGAGCACATGGTGCAGACCAACGGTAGGGGGTGTGGTGGTCGTGGCGGGAGTGGTGGGATATATTATATCTTGTTTACGGTTTACGTGTGCCCCACTTTCGCGAAATGTTATTTTTTTTTGAGCCCAAAAAAATGAGCGCGCGATTAATAAACTTGACACAGGATATCCGTTATTATATCCGTTCGGGGCCGTGCGAACAAAAATGACGAAATCCGAAAAAAAAAACTCAATCATGCGTCTGATCCACTCGATCCACGAAGACGAGGAGTTTGTCTCTCTCCTTACCATCAGCGAAATCACAAACGACGCCATTCACTTTGGTGAAGACATGTGGATCGATCGCAGCACGTGGGTACTGACTGTTGAAAACGAAGAGTACGCGCTCTCTCTGTCCTACGACAGTGACGATGTTGGCCCGGGGCAGTACCGCGTCGAATCGGAAGCCATACGTTTCATGGCCGAACCCGATTATCGTCGATCCGAGATGCTGCACCCCAAATGGCTGGGGTGCGAGGTGTTTTCCGTCGACGGTGACCCGTGGGGGTTTGTCGTGGACTACGAGGAGGATGGGTACCGCAAGAACGACGGCAGGTTTGTGTTTCACGACACTTACAACATGAACTGGGAGTTTGGCACCAACCACCGAGAGTGGACGAACCCTAACGTAGGACCCCTACATCCCTGCGATAGTGAGGATAGCGCCACGGATGATAGCACCGACACCGACGTGAGTTCGGAAGACGAATTCCGGCAGTCTTAAACGCTTATTTGGGGTGTGTGTGCCGGGCAGTGTTTGGCCTCTCCGTCGCATATTGTCCAACAGTACTTTGATGCGCACACACGAACGTCCTCTCCCAACCCAGTCAACGTTTCCAACCACCCCGTATCGCCCGTTATGTGAACGTCCCACCCGACTCGAAGCGGGCACTCGTCGTTGCTGTATTTTTTACACTCCATGTAAGTTGCCCGAAGATTTTTTAAAACTCTGCGATACGTAATGTCCGCGACAACGCGCTCCCCACATTCCTCGCTTCTCCGTGTGGCGCGTGTATTACCGTCGCCTAACGGCAAAGCTTCGAAGGACATCTCGTATTCGTCATAGTCGGGGAGACAGCAATCCAGCCACACATCGTGGTGAAGACGTCTGCCGCGCAGAACGTACCGGCCGTTCTCGTTGGTCAAATAAAAAGCCGCGTCTCTTCTGGAGTACGTTGTCGCGTCGCCCGCCTGCACGCAAAATATCATGTCAACGCCCCTGCGCCGTTCGCTTTCCAGCCACGGGACGCACATCTGTGTCATGGTTTTTGGTTTGCACCAGTCTTATTTTTTTTGGACCGGCCACACCGCACCAACCGTAATACAGCATAGATATAAATATATACCACAAACAAAATACATATCTTTATTTGAAAAAACGCGCCAACGGGTTGGTCTTGGGGGGCTCCTTGTTCTTTTTCCTGCCCTTCTTCTTCTTTTTGGCCGCCGGTTTTGATCGTCGAATGGCCTCCTCGAACGCGTCCTCCGCGCTGCTTCGCTTGTTGCTCGACGAGAAGAAACTGTCGATGCGTTTGATGCCCAGACGCTGGCGGTTGATTTCGCCCTCGGCGCTGGCCAGAATGTCCTCCATCTTGCCCCCGAACGGCTCGAGCAACTGGAGCATCGGCTTTTCGACCTGTTGTCGAATGTAGTAAAGCCGATCCATTTTCAAGTTGTGCTCGCGCGCCCAGTCCGGGTCCTCGGTGCGAAAGCAGAGTTTCTCTTTCGGCTTGCCCTCGACGACCACGTAGTCGATGCGGTCCCCCGCGGCCGGGGGCTCGGCCACCAGATCCCCGTCGCGGATTCGTTTGCGCATTTTCTCGGCTAGTATCACGTGGGGCAAATTAGGGTTTTTGTAGTGTTTTTTCAGACTCTTGTTGATGATGAAATCACCGATGTCCACGCGATTGTTGACCAGCCGCATCATGTCCTCGGTGATCGCAGAGCGAATCTGATGCACAATCTGCTCCTTGGACAACGCGTCGCCTGTCAGAGGAACCATTCCGTGCAAACATTTCTTGTACAGCTTTCGCAGAAAGAGCGAGTTGTCCCGTCGCTTGAGCTCGACGCCCTTGTAGTCGTACTCGGCCGCGCTCGCGACCGGTTTCTCAAAAATGCGCGCAATGTAGCGCTTTTTTTTGAACAAGATGTAGGGGAAAGAGGCCTTTTCCATTTCCAACACTTTCTCGGGCCACGGCCCAAACGTCACGTCGGTGACGTGGGCGGCCGCTTCCTCCCCAAGAGCAAAGCAGCGTTTCATCCCGTCCATGGTGGGCGGGCAGTCGGGAAATTTCACCATGACACTGTCCGTATTGTGGACGCAGATTCCGATGCCCGCGGCAAACTGCTCCACGCCGGGCACCGTGAAATCGTAGACGTTGACACTGAGCCGATCGCCGTGCGGTTCGGACTCCACCGAAGTCACTGTAATGGGAATCGGGTCCTTTGTTTTGTGGATAACGTACATGCCACCGGCCTGCACGCTCACGCTCACGTGCTGCTCCGTCCTTTCCATCAGTATGCGGAGTCGTGTCGCCG
>MDTD01057333.1_pt1 | contig 17460 bp, 11 predicted proteins | sample 811221 | NCBI WGS metagenome assembly MDTD01 (sample SAMN05326646, study PRJNA326480) | marine metagenome | isolation source: seawater | place: Pacific Ocean: South West | collected 2011 | reverse complement strand
CGAGGCGGAGGAGGCGGCCGCGCGCCTTGACCCGCCGGTGGGCGACATCGACCGCCTGGCGAGCCTGCCGCTTCCCTCCGCTGGCGAGATTGATGCCCATCGCCTTGTGCTTGCCGAGGTGCGTGAGGCCATCCGCCGGGGCGAGGCGACCCGCGCCGAACGCCGCGCGCTGATTGAACGCCGCGCGGGGATGATCGCGGAGGCCGAACGTGGCGGCGATGTCCCGGACGCGGAGGCTATCCGGGTGGCGCGCGCTGCACGTGATGCGGCATTATCCGCACTTCCCGAGGTTATGGCACGCGATGGGGCCGGAGCAGGCTCCGCTCTGGCCGAAGTCGCGCGGTTGACGGCCGTGGCTGATGGTCTTGCCGACCGGGCGCTGTCGGAGGCCGAGCGTGTCTCGCGCCTGCGTGCGGAGCGCGAAGCGCTGATGGGAGAACGGGCGGAACTGGCGGAGAACGAAAAGGATCTTGAGCGGCTGCGCGACCGCAAGGTGGACGCTCTTGGAGCCTGGCGAAAGCTGTTCGAACCACTCGGGGTGACCCCGACATCGCCCGAGCGTATGGCCGACTGGCGCCGTGCGCTGGAGGGCCTGTTGGCGGTTCGCGGGGAGGCGGCCGAATACGCCGACCGGCTAGCCGCCATGCACGAAAAGGCAGAGGCGCTGCGCCCCGAGCTTGCCGGGCTGGCGGAAGAGCTCGGGCTGGAGATGCAGGCTCGCGAGCGGGTGCGCGCGCTCGCCCGACGGGTGGACGATGCGCTTTCCGCGCGTCGCGACGCCTGGTCCGCCGAGCGTGTGGAGGCCGGACGGCGCTCCGACATCGAGGAGCGTCTGGAAAGGATGGAGGCGGAGCGCGCCGGGTGTCTTCGGGCACAGGAGAGCTGGCGTGCCCGTTTTGGGTCGACGCTGCTGCGCATCGGCCTTGCGGAAGACGACACGCTCGGAGCTGCCGAGGCCGCGCTTGCCGCCTGGCGCGATCTGCCCGGCGTTGTCTCGGCCCGTGACCACGAGGCGCGTCGGGTCGCGGGCATGCGGCGGGACAATCGCACCTTCGAGGATGCGGCCGCCGGCCTCGTGGCGGCTCTCGCGCCGGACCTTTCCGATCTCGCGCCCGCCGACGCGGTCAACCGGCTGAATGATCTTCGCGAGACGGCACTGGCCGACAGGACCCGCCGCGAAAGCGCGATTGAAACCCGTGAAAAGGCGGTCGAGCGCGCGAAGGCGTGCGCGGCCGATGTCAAACAGGCCAGCGCGTTGCTTCATGAGGCGCTGGCACGGTTGCCCGCTCACCTTGGGGGGCGCGCGATTGAAGATGACCCCGCTCCGCTTCTGGCGAGGCTTGCCGAACGCAGGGAGCTGCTTGCCGCGCGGGACGACAGCCTGCGGCGGTTCGAGGAAGTCGCCGACGGGCTGACCCGCGAAGAGGCCGCACGTGAACTCGAGGGGTTCGACCGCGATGCCGCCCAGGCGGATCTTCAGCTCCTGCGCGAGGGTGAGGAGGCTCTGACGTCTGCTCACGGCGAGGCGACGTCAGCCCACCAGGCGGCGCTTGCCCGTCGTCGCGAGGCGGAAATGGCGGAAGGGGCGGAAAAGGCCGCTTTCGACCGGGGTGCCGCGGAGGAGGAAATGCTGGAGACGGGACGCGAATGGTCCGTCCTCCGCATCGCCGGTCTCATGCTCGATGCCGCCCTTGCCCGTCACCGCGAGGCTGAGGGGGACCCGCTGCTGGCGCGAGCCGGGGAGATCTTCAAGACGGTCACGGGGGGCGCCTATTCCGGCTTGTCCAGGGCGCTGGACGAGGACGACGCGACGGCCCTCGTCGCGCGCCGCGCGGACGGCGGCGAGATACTGGTGCGTGCAAGGGAGGCGGCGGGACATGCCTCCGGCCTCAGCGAGGGCACGCTCAACCAGCTCTATCTGGCGCTGCGCCTGGCTTTCCTGACGGACTACGCGGAGCGGGCCGAGCCCGCGCCCTTCATCGGCGATGACCTGTTCCAGTCATTCGATGACGCACGCACCGCAAACGGGCTCGGCGCACTGGCCGGCCTGTCGGAAAATCTCCAGCCGATTCTCTTCACGCACCATCGAAGCGTGGTCGATCTTGCTGCGCGCGAACTGGGCGAGGGGCTCGACCTGATCGAGCTGTAGTGCGCTGCACGCATGCAGGCGCGTGTGTCGCGACACACGCTTGTCTCATCGCCAGGACGGATCAGGAAAGAATGGAGCGGGTGAAGGGAATCGAACCCTCGTATGCAGCTTGGGAAGCTGCCGTTCTACCATTGAACTACACCCGCATCACGCGCTCTAGATAGACGTTCGCGCGGTTTCAGGCAAGAGGGATTGGCGGCGTCCTGACGGGGACAAGTCCCCTGCGCCGCTTGAATTCGGCGAACCGCTTTCCCAAGTCAGTCGCGCCCGGGGGAGGTCCCGCGGGCCGATTTCAAAACCACCGGTTCAAGACGGGGAGACAGGCGGACAATGCTGGATCAGGGGCGGGACAGGCTTGCCGCGATCGTGGGGTCGCGTCGCTGGGAGGCGACGATCATCACGCTGATCGTCCTCAATGCGGTAACGCTGGGCCTGGAGACCAGCCCGACGATCATGGATCTGGCCGGACCGGTCCTTGTCGCGATCGACCGCGGGCTGCTGGCCATCTTCACCGTGGAGATCGCACTCAGGATCTATGCGCACCGCCTTGCCTTCTTCCGCGATCCCTGGAGCGTGTTCGATTTCTCGGTCGTCGCGGTGGCTCTGATGCCGGCGACGGGGCCGCTCTCGGTCCTGCGTGCCCTGCGTATCCTGCGGGTGTTGCGCCTGATCTCGGTGGTGCCGTCGCTACGCCGGGTGGTGGGCGGTCTCGTGGCGGCCCTCCCGGGCATGGGCTCGATCGTGCTGCTGCTTTCGCTCGTGTTCTATGTCTTCGCGGTGATGACGACGAAACTCTACGGGCCGTCCTTCCCCGAGTGGTTCGGCACCATCGGAAAGTCGCTCTACACGCTGTTCCAGATCATGACGCTCGAGAGCTGGTCCATGGGCATCGTGCGGCCGGTGATGGAGCAATATCCGCTCTCGTGGCTCCTGTTCGTGCCCTTCATCCTGTGCACGGCCTTCACCGTGCTGAACCTCTTTATCGGTGTGATCGTCTCCGCCATGCAGCAGGAGCATGAACAAACCGCCGAGGCGGACCGGCAGGCCCTCCACTCCGAAACGGGCTATGTTCTGACGGAAGTGCGTGCGCTGCGCGACGAAGTTCGCGCGCTCAGGCACGAACTCGGTCGGGGCGACGCGCCCTGAGAATGCCCGGGCGCGCCGCGCGGATCAGTCCGCGCGGAAGTGCTTCGACAGCTTCAGGGACTGGCCCTGGTAGTTGGAGCCGATGCCCTCGCCATAGAGGCTGTCGGGACGGTCCAGCATCTGTTCGTACACCAGGCGTCCGACAGTCTGCCCGTGCTCGACGATGAACGGCACCTCGTGCGAGCGCACCTCCAGTACGGCGCGTGCCCCCGCGCCACCTATGGCGGCGTGGCCGAAGCCGGGGTCGAAGAAGCCAGCATAGTGGACGCGGAATTCTCCGACCAGCGGATCGAAGGGGACCATCTCGGCCGCGAACAGGGGCGGCACGTGCACGGCCTCGCGCGACATGAGAATGTAGAACTCGTTCGGATCCAGAATGAGCTCGCTCTTGCCTCGATGATAAATCGGCTCCCAGAAATCGAGCGGATCCTGCGCGGCCTTGGCATCCACGTCGATGACGCCCGTGTGGCGTTTGCCGCGATAGCCGATGAGGCTGCCCGGACCCTCGCCCTCCAGGTCGATGGTCAGATGCACGCCGCCGGCGATCACCGCCTCGGTATCGTCTTCCTCGGCTGTCGTGCCGCCGCCGGACACGATTCCATGAGCGAGGTGAATGGCAAGAAGGGCATCGTCGCTCACCAGGGACTGGCCGACGCGAAAGCGGATCTGTGAAAGGCGCGATCCCTCGCGCACAAGAACCGGGAAGGTGCGCGGGCTGATCTCGGCGTAAAGCGGCCCGTTGTAGCCGGCCGGAACCGTGTCGAACGCCCGTCCGCCATCGGTGATGACCCGGGTGAACACGTCGAGGCGTCCGGTCGAGCTCTTGGGATTGGTCGTTGCCGAGATATCGGGCGCAAGGGCGAGACTCTCGAGAAGCGGCACGATGTAGACGCAGCCGGTCTCCAGGACGGCGCCGTCCTTGAGATCGATGGCGTGGAGCTTAAGTCGCTCGAGCTTTTCCGCCACGGGCGTTCCCGCTCCGGGCAGGAAACTGGCACGCACGCGGTAGGCGACCGGGCCAAGCCGCAGATCGAGACTCGCCGGCTGGATCTGGTCGGGGTCGGGAGAGCGCGGCGCGATGATACGTTCGCGCTGGAAAAGCGCGCGAATGGCCTGCGCCGGAAGAATGCCGTGTTCGGCTGCGGTCATCGTGCCCCCCTCGATTCGCGATTTCCGCCGTGATTATCAAAGCGCGCGGGAATTGGCCAATGCGTTTCTGGCAATGGTGGGGTGCGTGAACGGGACCCTCGTTCGGCTCGGCCGGAGGAAACCTTCCGGAAAACCCCGTATTGAATGTATTTTAGAATATACTAATATTATCACATATTGACCCGCAGGAGGTTCAAATGACCCTTGATCGTGCCGTTCTCGCCTTTGCCGGAGTCATGACGCTTTTGTCCGTCGTGCTCACGCTGACCGTCTCCCCCCTCTTTGTCTGGTTTACCGTCTTCATCGGTGCGAACATGCTTCAGGCGGCGTTCACCGGATTTTGCCCGGCGGCCATGATCTTCCGCCGCCTGGGTGTTGCGCCGGGAACGGCCTTCTGAGGAGCTGGGAATGAACTTTCGTGCTTGCCTCCTTGCCCTGCCGGCACTCGCCCTGGCGGGGCCTCTCCTTGTGACGCCTGCCCTTGCCGCATCGCTGACCGTCGCGCGCGAGCCCGTTACCGAGTGGAAGGCGCTCTACGGGCAGGTGGAGGCGCGTGACCAGGTTCCCGCCCGCGCGCGTATCGGAGGCACGATTGCGGAACTGGCCGTGGAGGAGGGCGATACGGTCACGGCGGGGGAACGCATCGCGACCGTCGCCGACGAGAAGATCACGTTCCAGATCGCCGCACTCGATGCCCGCCTGCGCGCGTTGCAGAGCCAGCTCGAGAACGCTGAAGCCGACCTGTCCCGGGCCGAGACGCTTGTGGAGCGCGGTGTGGTGACTCGCCAGCGTCTCGACCAGTTGCGGACCTCCGCCGAAGTCACGCGCAATGAGATCGCGGCGACCAGCGCCGAGCGTTCCGTGATTGTCCGTCAGGGCGAGGAAGGTGACGTTCTGGCGCCGGCCGATGGTCGCGTTCTCACGGTTCCCGTGACCCGTGGCGCGGTCATCATGCCGGGCGAGACGCTGGCTATTCTCGGCAGCGGTGGAACTTTCCTGCGTCTTTCGATCCCGGAACGCCATGCCGGCGATCTCAAGGATGGCGCGGAGATCCGCATCGGCGGAACCGGTGCCGGCGAGGCACCCCTGACCGGCCGGTTGGCCAAGGTCTATCCCACCATCCAGTCCGGCCGGGTCGTTGCGGATGTCGATGTGGACAGCCTCGACACGCAGTTCATCAACGCGCGCGTTCTCGTTCGCGTGCCCGTTGGAACCCGTGAGGCGATCCTGGTGCCCGCCCGGGCGGTGACGACACGGGCGGGCCTTGATTTCGTGAAGGTCGCGAGCCCTCAGGGGCCTGTCGAGCGGACCGTTCTCACCGGCGCCACGCTGCGCAAGGGCGAGGAAAGCCGCATCGAGATTCTATCGGGCCTGATGCCCGGCGACGAGGTCATCCTTCCATGACGAAGCCTTCCGGCGGTCTCGGCATCGCGGGCGGTCTCACGCGCGCGTTCATCACCTCGCCCCTGACGCCTCTTTTCCTGCTTGCCTCCCTTGCGCTCGGTCTTGTCGCACTCGTCTCGCTCCCGCGGGAGGAGGAACCACAGATCTCCGTGCCCATGGTGGACATTCACGTCCAGGCCAGCGGCCTCAAGGCCCCCGATGCGGTCAAGCTCGTCACTGAGCCGCTGGAAACCATCGTGAAGGGGATCGACGGCGTCGAGCACGTCTATTCCCAGACCCGGGACGACTTCGTTCTGGTCACGGCCCGCTTCCTGGTCGGCACGTCGCCGGATTCCGCCGTGCTGCGCGTGCACGACAAGATCCGCGCCAACATGGACCGTATCCCGGTCGGCATTCCCGAGCCTCGTGTCGTCGGGCGAGGAATTGACGATGTCGCCATCGTCTCGCTGACGCTGACGCCTGCCGTCGGCGCGGACAATATCACGCCGGCCGCGCTGACGCGGGTCGCACGCGAACTGCAGGCCGAGGTTTCCAAGGTCGAGAATGTCGGTCTGTCCTATCTCGTCGGCGCGGTCGGCGAGGAGATCCGCATCGCGCCGGATCCGGAGCGGCTGGCACTGGCCGGTGTCACCCTGCAGCAGCTTGCGGGAAAGGTCGCAGGTGCCAACCGGTCGTTTCCGGCCGGCCGGTTGCGTGATGCGGGCCGCGATGTGACCCTCGTCGCCGGCGAGACGCTTTCCACCCCCGACGAGATCGGAAACCTCCTTGTCACCACGCGCGATGGGCGCCCCGTCTATGTGCGCGACCTGGCCGACGTCTCTCTTGTATCGGAAAGCGATGCGATCACGGCCATGCACACAAGCGCAACGGCGCCAATGCCTGCCGTGACGCTTGCGGTCGCGAAGCGCGCAGGCTCCAACGCGGTGACGGTCGCGGAGGCGATCCTGCACAAGGTTGAGGCGCTGAAGGGGCGTCTCGTACCTGCCTCCATGCAGGTGACCGTGACACGCGATTACGGGGAAACCGCGAACGAGAAGGCGAACGAACTGCTCTTTCACCTGGGGCTCGCGACGCTCTCGATCATCGCGCTGGTGATGGTCGCGATCGGTGGGCGCGAGGCGATGGTGGTGGCCGTCGTCATTCCGGTCACGATCCTGCTCACCCTGTTTGCCGCCTGGGTCATGGGCTACACGCTCAACCGCGTGTCGCTCTTCGCACTCATTTTTTCCATCGGAATCCTGGTCGACGACGCCATCGTCGTGATCGAGAACATCGCCCGCCACTGGGCCATGGGCGACACGCGCGACAGACGCGCGGCGGCCATCGAGGCGGTGGCCGAGGTCGGCAACCCGACGATCGTCGCGACGCTCACGGTCGTCACCGCGCTGCTGCCCATGCTCTTCGTCTCCGGCATGATGGGCCCCTACATGAGCCCCATTCCGGCGAATGCATCGGCGGCAATGATCTTTTCCTTTTTCGTCGCCGTCACCGTGACGCCCTGGCTGATGCTCAAGGTCGCCGGACGTGCTCCGCTCCACGACACGGACAGCGCGCACGATGGCTCGTCCGGCGGCAGGCTTGGACGGGCGTATCTGGCCGTTGCCCGACCGGTACTCGCGTCGAAGGCGCGAAGCTGGCTCTTCCTGTTGCTGGTCGGGGGAGCGACGCTCGGTTCGCTTGCGCTCTTCGCGACCAAGCATGTGACCGTCAAGCTTCTGCCCTTCGACAACAAGTCCGAGCTCGCCGTGACGGTCGATCTTCCCGAGGGCAGCACGGTCGAGACCACCGATGCGGTTGCGCGCAGGGTCGCGCGCACCGTCCTGATGCTGCCCGAGGTGATCTCCGCAACCACACATGCGGGCACCGCCGCGCCCTTTGACTTCAACGGACTGGTGCGACACAGCTATCTGCGTGCGGAGCCCCAGCTTGGCGACGTTGCGATCCTTTTGTCGCCCAAGGGGGACAGGGCCCGCGAGAGCCATGAGATCGCGCTGGAAATCCGCTCGCGTCTCGCCGAACTCGACGTTCCCCCGGGAACCTCGCTCAAGGTGGTGGAGCCACCTCCGGGACCTCCCGTTCTTGCGACGCTGTTGGCCGAGATCTACGGGCCCGACGCGGAAACCCGCCGCGCGGTCGCGCGCAAGGTGCGGGAGGCCTTTGCCTCCGTGCCCTTCGTCGTCGACGTGGACGACAGTTTCGGCGTACCGGCTCCGCGCAAGCGCGTGACCACCGTGACCGATGAACTCGACTTCTTCCGGGTTCAGGAATCCGACGTCTTCGACACCCTGGCGATCCTTGGGGGAGGGCGGACCATCGGGTATTCGCACCGTGGCGCCGGGCGCGCTCCGATCCCCATTCGCATTGAGCGTCCACGCGGACACAAGGTGCTCGACGAGCGCTTCCTCGCCACCCCGATCCCGGCAGACGTGCTGCCGGGAAGCACGAGCGTCGTCGAGCTTGGCGACGTGGTGGAGGTGACCGACGAGGCCTCCTCACTGATGGTCTTCCGCCACAATGGCCGCTATGCCGACATGGTGACGGCGGAACTTGCCGGCGACTTCGAGGCCCCCCTCTACGGGATGCTTGCGGTTCAGGAGGCGCTCGACGCCATGGACTGGGGTGACCTGCCCCGGCCCGTGATCCGGCTGCACGGCCAGCCGGAGGACGAGACCGGTGTCACCCTGCTGTGGGATGGCGAGTGGGAAGTGACCTGGGTGACCTTCCGCGACATGGGCGCTGCCTTCGCGGTGGCACTTCTCGGTATCTACATTCTGGTCGTTGCCCAGTTCGGATCCTTCAAGCTGCCGCTGGTCATCCTGACGCCCGTGCCCTTGACCTTCATCGGCATTCTGGGAGGACACTGGCTTTTCGGCGCGCCTTTCTCAGCCACCTCGATGATCGGCTTCATTGCGCTTGCCGGTATCATCGTGCGCAATTCGATCCTGCTGGTCGACTTCATCCGCCACGCGAGAAAGCCGGGCGAGCCTCTGACTCCGGTGCTCTTGGAGGCTGGCGCGATCCGCTTCAAGCCGATCCTGCTCACGGCCCTTGCGGCCATGATCGGAGCTGCGGTGATCCTGACGGATCCGATCTTTCAGGGGCTCGCGATCTCGCTTCTGTTCGGGCTGGCCTCGTCCACGCTGCTAACGGTGCTGGTGATTCCGGCCATTTACCGGGTCTTGCGCACCTGAGACATTGCCCGCGGCGGGCCGGCCGATCCGGCCCGCCCGCCGCAAATGCGTTGACGCCCGTGCCTGCGTGGACTATCAGACCCCATCTTCCGTGGTGATTTGGGCCGGCCGGCTTGCAGCCACGTTAAAAAAGTCGCTAAACAGGCCGGGTTGCAAAACCCCGGTCCGTCACGGCCGGGGTTTTGCATTTTGGAGTGCAGCATGAGCGCGAACGACCGGGACTGGCATCCAGACACCACCCTCGTCCACGGCGGGACCACCCGCTCTCCCTTCGGCGAGACATCAGAGGCGATCTTCCTGACACAGGGCTTCGTCTACGGAACGGCCGAGGCGGCGGAAGCCCGCTTCAACGGCGATGATCCGGGTTTCGTCTATTCCCGATACGCCAATCCCACCGTTGCCATGTTCGAGAACCGCATGGCGGCCCTGGAGGGCGCGGAAGCCGGCATCGCCACGGCGAGCGGCATGGCCGCGGTCAACCTGGCGCTCATGGCCTGCTGCAAGGCCGGCGATCATGTCGTGGCCGCCAAGGCGCTGTTCGGTTCCTGCCGCTATATCGTCGAGACGCTGCTGCCACGCTTCGGCGTCGAGACGACGCTGGTCGATGGAACCGACCTGGACGCCTGGCGCGCCGCGATCCGTCCCGGAACCACCGCCTGTTTCCTCGAGAGCCCGACCAACCCGACGCTCGAGATCATCGACATCGCCGCCGTGGCCGACCTTGCCCATGCGGTCGGCGCGAAGCTCGTCGTGGACAACGTCTTCGCGACCCCGATCTGGCAATCGCCGCTCGCGCTTGGCGCGGATGTCGTCATCTATTCCGCGACGAAACACATCGATGGGCAGGGGCGCTGCCTCGGCGGCATCGTGCTCGGCGAAAAGGACTGGATCGACGACGAAGTGATGCCTTTCGTCAAGCATACCGGCCCGTCCATGAGCCCCTTTAATGCCTGGGTGCTCCTCAAGGGACTGGAAACGCTGTCCCTGCGCGTCGAAAGACAGACCACCTCCGCCGCGAGGCTCGCCGACCTGCTGGCGGAAAGCGATGCGGTATCGCGGGTGATCTATCCCGGTCGCGACGATCATCCGCAGGCGGATCTGGCGCGCCGGCAGATGCGGGCAGGCTCCACGATGATCGCCTTCGAGATGAAGGGGGGCAAGGAGGCCGCCTTCCGGTTCTCCAACGCGTTGAAGATCGTGAAGATGTCGAACAACCTTGGTGACGCCCGCTCGCTGGTCACACATCCGGCGACGACGACCCATCAAAGCGTGGCCGAGGAAGCCCGCGCGGAGCTAGGCATCGGCGCGGGGTTGCTGCGCTTCTCCGTCGGCCTGGAACATCCGGACGATCTTGCCGTCGATCTGGCGGCGGCCCTTGCAGCCTCACGCGGCTGATCCGGCGCTTCAGTCCCTGAGAAGCTGAAGCACGAGCGCGACGCGCGCGCTCGCGGAGACAAGACAGATCGCGGCAAAGGCCCAGGCGATTGCCGCGAACAGGTCCGGCAGGAGACACATGGCGAGGAAGACGGCGATGGTCTCTGCTCCTTCCGCCAGTCCGCCCAGGTAGTAGAGAGACTTCTTTCCTTGCGCGTCAGTGCTCAGGCCGCGCTTCTCGGCCATGATGGCGAAGCCGAGGAAAGTTGCCCCGTTGAGATAGAAACTCAGAAGGAGGGCTGCCGCCGGAAGCGCGTTCGCCTGGGGATCGCCCGTTGCGAAGGCAAAGGGCACCGCGCCATAGAAGGCGAAGTCGAACACGATATCCAGGAAGCCGCCACGGTCGGTCTTCCGGCTGGCCCGGGCGACGGCGCCGTCGAGGCCGTCGAGCAACCTGTTGGCGACCACGAGGCCCGCCGCCGTGAATGTCAGGCCGAAGTGGATCGCCAGTGCGGCAAGAAGCGCGGTTGCAAGGCCCGTGACGGTGAGCGCGTCTGCGTTCACGCCGGCCCGCGCAAGACGCGTTCCGAGCGCGTTCAGCGGCGGGTCGATGAGCGGGCGAAGGCGGGTGTCGAACATGAGGTGCGCGGTTCCGGTGAGCTTGACGAATGCGTCGTGTCTTGATGGCCTGTGAAGCCGGCGCGCGGCAAGGGCGGCCTCGTCAAGATTTCGTCAGCAGGCAGCGCGCGGTCCACACCCTAGCTGCGATCCGAGCGCTTTCGCGGGAACCTTTGGTCAGGAACGGGACAAGAGCAGATGCGGGCACGAGACCAGGGCGGATCCGAGACGGATTTCATGTACCGGGCGCTTACACGCAACATTCAGGTCACGGTGGAGCCGGTCTATCTTCCCGACCGCTCCGAGCCGGACGACGGGGTGCACGTCTGGGCCTACTCGGTCGACATCGTGAACCTCGGGCTGGAAATGGTGACATTGCGTTCGCGTCACTGGAAAATCATAGACGGGGAAGGGAGGCTCGAGGAGGTTCGCGGCGATGGCGTGGTCGGTGAACAACCCACCCTGGGGCCCGGAGAACGGTTCGAATACACCTCCGGCTGTCCCTTGCGCGCGACATCCGGTGTGATGAGCGGTTCCTATCGGTTCGAAACCGTCGACGGCGAGACGTTCCAGGTAACGATACCTGCGTTCTCGCTCGATATTCCTGGGGGTGTCCGTAGCGTAAACTAGGCGGGCATCATCCATCGACGTGCCTTGGCTCGGCTCTGCTTGTGACGTTGAGTAAAACCTTTGGTCGCCCGTCCCTGAATATCGTCATAAATACCTATACGCTGCAAAATTGCTTATAGGATCATCAACTTTCTCATGATTTGATGGTCGCACTCCAAGGTTCGAGCACGAGTGCGAGTTGGATCATTTGGCAGAGCGCGGCCAGGGCGAAGTGGCGATTTTGGCGACCGGACGGCGACTTGTCGGTCCGGACGGCGATCTGTGGAACACGTTCGGCGGGCGCGCCTTTCACGCGGCTTTCGAGGAATCGCGTTTCCGCATGATCGTGCTCGACCGCCACCTCGTCGTGCGTGGCGCGAACAGGGCGTTTCGCGAGGCGGAGGGAGCCGGCGTGAGCGTGGTCGGACGCTCCTTCACCGGCTTCTTCGGTGAAGCGACCTATGCCGCACGTCGACCGTTGCTGCACCGGGCCCTTTCGGGCGAAGTCATCACGTTTGTGGACTGGGGCGCGCGCGAAAGTCCGCAAGAACGGATGCTGCGGGTGTCCTATCTGCCGGTCGAGGATGAGGCCGGGGAGGTCGACGGGCTTGTCATCGTTCTGGAGGACACGACGCGCGTTCATGACCTTGAACGCAAGGTCTCCATGCAGGAGGAGGTCATCAGCCAGACCTCCGACGGACTCGCGATCATTGGAACGGACTGCCGCTATCTGTGGGCGAACTTGGCCTATACGGAGCGTTGGGGGCTTGGTCCCGATGACATCATCGGTCGCCCCGTCGCGGAGGTCGTCGGAACCCGGGGCTATCTGGAAAGCGTTCTGGTGCCCCTGTCTCGCTGCTTCTCGGGCGAGACTGTCGAGTTCGAGGACCCCAACCAGAAGGACGACGGATCGGCGGTGATCTATTCCATCCGGCTCGAGCCCTTCCGGGACGAGGCGGGAGTGATCTGCGGAGCGATCGTCAACCGCCGCGATGTCACCGAGATTGCCGTCGTGCGCGAGCGTTTGCTGAAGCGTGAGCGCGAGGATCCGGTTACAGGCCTGCCCAACCGGCAGGCCCTGCTGGAGGAGCTGGCACGGTGCATTGCCCCCGGTGCGGAGCGGGAGGGCGATGGCAATCTCGGCCTGATGGTCATCGACATCGACGACTTCCGGATCGTCAACGACCTGACCGACCAGGCTGCCGGAGACGAGCTTCTGCGGCACATCGCGACCCTGCTGCGCGGACTTGCGCCGCAGGCCCATGTCGCACGCATCGGCGGAGAGCAGTTCGCCGTTGTCGCGTCGGACGAAGGAGGCCACGGCCTGGAGGCGATTGCCGAACACGTCGTCGCGAGCGTGGAGGCAACCGGGTTCGACTGGGGCGGGAACCGGTATTCCGTCGGGGTCAGTGTCGGCCTTGTCGATCTCACGTCCGAGGTGTCGGGCGGTGCCGCGCTGACGGTTCTCGAGGTGCTCAATCGTGCCGACCGTGCCTGCATGATTGCCCGGGAAGCCGGAGGGTCGAGGGTCGCGCTGTTTCGCGCCGATGACAGGGAGATCATCGCACGGCATCAGGAGGTCATGAATGTCCGCCTGATCCACGATGCGTTGCGAGCAGACCGCTTCGAGCTTCACGCCATGCCCATCCAGCCGCTGTATGAAGGCGGCACTCCCCACGACGAGATCCTGCTCAGGGTGCTTGATGAAAGCGGCAAGGCGCTTCCGCCGGGCGCCTTCATCGCCGCTGCCGAGCGTCACGGTCTCATGTCGCGGGTCGATCGCTGGGTGGTCGAGGCCGTCCTGAACCGCATTCCTTCCATGCCGGAGGGGTATCGCATCACGGTCAATCTCTCCGGCCAGTCTGTGGGCGACCCCAGGTTCCGCGACTTTCTTGTCAATGCCCTGGACGAGGCGCCTCCGCCGCCCGGCCTCCTGTCGTTCGAGATCACGGAGACCTCGGCCGTGCGCTCCATGACCGCGGCACGTGAGCTGATCGCCGCGTGCCGTGCGCGCGGGTGCGGAATCATTCTCGACGATTTCGGCTCAGGGTTGTCCTCTTTTGGATACTTGCGTCAGTTCGATGTGGATATGCTGAAAATTGACGGTAGCATTGTCGGAGGGCTGCTCGAAGATCGTGTGCAGCAGGTGATTGTCGCGGGGATCGTTGCGGTTGCGGAGGCCATGTCGATCCGCGTCGTGGCCGAATACGTGGAGGATGCAGAGACTGCCGGGTTGCTGCGGGAACTCGGCGTGAGTTTCGCTCAAGGGTATGCGATCGGCCGCCCCCGGCGTTGGAACGTGCCCGGGACCGCCGGATAAGCTTCTGCCGCCGCTCTCTGCGACGTGCGGCAAGAAAAAACGCCGTTCTGGCCGACCGGCGGCCTATCGAAGATCGCGCTCGGGGGAAGGAAGGGAAGCGTTCGCAGGGAGACGCATAAGCAGTTTCAGGGGGTTGGACGGAACCTTGGGGCGTTCCCGGAGAGGCGGCACTGTCTGTGCCACGAGCTTCCCGGTTGCTTTCCGCAGGTAGGAGCCGGTCATGGGGACGAAGACGCGAAGCAAGGGCGTATCTGGCCGTCCCGGGGCAACCCCGGGCGGGGAGGGGGATGCCGAATGGCCGTTTTCGGTCCCGCGGGACGTGGTTCACGGCGCCATCATAGACATGAGCCGGGCCGGGGTTTTTGTGTGTGATCGCGAATACCGGATCTGGGATGTCGACGGCACCTTCCTTGACATGGAGGAACTGCCGCGCTCCGAGGTGATCGGCAGGACCGTTGCGGAGGTTCTTGGCGACGAGGTGTTCGGCCTCCGAAGGACCAATATCGACCGCGCCTTCGCGGGGATCGCCTCCAGACTGAGGACGCCGGGACTGCGCAAGCGGAATCGCGGGCGTGTGCTCGAGGTGTTTTTTCGCCCTGTTTTCGATGCGGCGGGAAAGGTCGCGTGCGTGGCGTCCACAGCACGTGATGTTACCCAGTTCGAACAGCTCAACGAGCGCCTGTCGCTGCACGAGGAGATCGTGCGCCAGACCGCCGACCGTATCGCGCTTGTCGGTCGCGACTTTGTCTATCGCTTCGCCAATGCCGCCAACGCGGCCTTTTACGGCATGACCCCGAGCGAAATGGTCGGCGTCCACGTGCGTGACCTGATCGGAGGCGAACGTTTCGACGGTCGTGCCCGCGCCCGCTTCGAGCGGTGCTTCGCCGGCGAAAGCGTCGAGTACGAATATGAAGTCAGGCAGACTGCCGGGAAGTCGATCTTCGTGCGCATTCGCATGGACCCCTATCGCGACCGCTCGGGGGAGATAACCGGCGCGCTGCTGGTGCTGCGTGACGTGAGTGCCCAGACCAGGCTTGCCCGCGAGCTTCACCGCCAGGCGCGCGAGGATGTGCTCACCGGGCTGTCCAATCGTCTCTGGCTGCAGGAAGAACTCGCCAATGTCCTGAACCGTGCCGACGGTTCGGGCGAGACCTCGGGTCTTCTGACGATCGACATCGACGGCTTCAAGCTCGTCAACGACGTTGCGGGACATACCGCCGGCGATGCACTCCTGTGCCAGATCGCGGACATGCTGCGCTCCTTCGAGGCGAATGAGGGAGTCAGTTGCGCCCGCTTTGGCGGAGACGAGTTCGCGGTTCTGGTCGAGGGGGTTGGAGAGCGGGAGGCGAGCGCGCTCGCGGAGAGTATCGTCTCGACCCTGGACAGGATGCGGTTTTCCTGGGATGGCTCGATCTACCGTGTCAGCGCCAGCATCGGCGTCGCGATGATCGAGCCGCGTCCGACAACCGATCTGCCACGCACCATCGTCGAGGTCCTGCACCAGGCAGACCAGGCGTGCCTGCACGCCAAGGAGACCGGAGGGGCCAGGGCCGCAGTCTATCGACCGGACACGGCCGAGATGATCGCCCGGCGGACCGACATCGGCAACATCCAGCTCATTCGCCGGTCTCTCGAGCACGGAACCCTGCAACTCCACACCATGCCCATCGCACCCATCGACGGGACGAGCGAACCCATGCGCGAGGTTCTTCTGCGGTTCGTGGGAGATGACGGGCGCATTCTTCCGCCTTCGTCGCTGATCGCAACCGCCGAGCGGCACGGACTGATGCAGGAGATCGACCGCTGGGTCGTGTCAAATGCCCTTGCGCATGTGGGTACGCTTGCAGACGGCGAACGCATCACGATCAATCTTTCCGGCCTTTCGGTCGGGGACCGGGATTTCAAGTCGTTCCTGCTCGATGCGCTCGATTCCGCGCCTCAGGCGGCGCTGCACGTGAGTTTCGAAATCACGGAAACGGCGGCGGTGCGCAGCATGTCGACGGCACAGGCCCTGGTTTTCGCGCTGCGTCAGCGCGGCTGTGGCGTCATTCTGGACGACTTCGGCTCGGGGCTTTCGTCGTTTGCCTATCTGAGGCAGTTCCCGATCGACAGCCTCAAGATCGACGGAAGCATCATCGGCGATGTGGCGCATGACAAGCTGCAGCGCACGATCGTTGCCGGCATCGTGGCGGTGGCGCGCCAGATCGGTGTCTCGGTGATCGCGGAATATGTCGAGGACGCCCGGACGCTGGAGGTCCTGCGCGAGCTTGGCGTCACCCATGCCCAAGGCTATCACGTGGGACGCCCGACCCTTTGGGTGGAAGGCATGGACACGGGCGGCGAAATTCCGCCACGTGTCGTTTCGAGCGGGTCTTCCGGTCTTGCGGAAGGTGCTGGTTCCGAGGGAAGCGGGTCTCAGGCGCCGCGATAGCGGGCCTGAGCGCCGCGCTCGATCGCGGCGACCGTGAGCTTGTCGAGGCCGAGCGCATCGCGCAGCATCTGCAGGACCCTGAGTTCCTCACGCGCCACCATCAGGTCGGCGGCGGCGATCTCGACCGCAAGCGCATACGCGGTGTCGCGATAGGAGAGCGGCACGCTGTCCGAGATCAGCGCGAAGGTGTCGGCCATGCCCGTTTCGGCCTGCAGCCTCTCGCTGCAGTCTTGCGCCACCGGGAGAAGGCGCTGCGGATCGAAGCCGCGGAACGCTGGGGCTGTCTTGATGATTTCGCCGATCGCGTGCAGTTCACGGTCGGTCATGCTGCTGTCGGCGGCAGACACCATCACCATCGCGTAGATCAATGCTTCCTGCAGGCTGACGTTTTCGTTCATCGTGAAACCCTGGATCTTGTCGAGGTCGTTCTGGGCTCCTCCAGGAGCTGCTTCCTGCTCTAAAGCGCCCGCCCCACCCATGCAAGCCGCCTGTTGGCGGTGGTTCACCCCGGCAAGGGCGTGCGAGCGCGGTTTTTTGCCGTTTTCCGGTTTCGTTTGCCGGTCGCTTGCAGTAGTGTCCGGCGCGTCTGCGGGCAGGTGCCGCGCGCCTCGTCCGCTCTTCTTTCCAGCAACAGAACCGGTTTGATCATGACGTCAGTGAAGCTGCCTCCGCTCGACCTGTCTCCCGCCCTCATCGAGGCGGCGAAGGTCTCGAAAGCCTGGCCTTTCGAGGAGGCGCGGAAGCTGCTGAAACGCATCGAGGGACGCGACCCTTCCCGGCCGGTCCTGTTCGAGACGGGGTACGGGCCGTCGGGTCTGCCTCACATCGGCACCTTCGGCGAGGTGGCACGCACGACCATGGTGCGCACGGCCTTCCGCGTGCTCACCGGCGACAGGATCCCCACGCGTCTGCTGTGCTTTTCCGATGACCTGGACGGGATGCGCAAGATCCCGGAAAACGTGCCCGACCGCGCCGCGCTTGAGCCGTATCTGCACAAGCCCCTGACGGCGGTTCCCAACCCCTTCGGCGGCGATCACAAGAGCTTTGGCGATCACAACAACGCCATGCT
>MDTD01122148.1_pt1 | contig 17461 bp, 10 predicted proteins | sample 811221 | NCBI WGS metagenome assembly MDTD01 (sample SAMN05326646, study PRJNA326480) | marine metagenome | isolation source: seawater | place: Pacific Ocean: South West | collected 2011 | reverse complement strand
TGGTGATTATCCTTGGTGGCAAACTGCTGAAACTCACGATGAAAGGATGTTTTATACAGCTGTACATCATCAAATGATGGCTGATATGTGCTTAGTAAATGCATATCATCCAGATTACGCTGGTGGTGTTGTAGATAAATTTGTATATAAATATTACGATATAGCGCATGATTTAATATTTTGGAAAACGCAAAATCGTTGGAGGGAGAATGAAGAGTGATTGTCCAACTATATTCCCTTACTATGGAGGCAAGTATATTCTATCAAGACAACTTGTTCCTAAACTTCATAGCCATAAACGTTATGTTGAAGTATTTTTTGGTGGGGGGAGTATGTTCTTCAGAAAAGACAAAGCCAAAATAAATATATTAAATGACTTGCATAATGATGTAATAAATTTGTATATTTCGGTTGCGGAGGATTTCAATGAGTTTAAACGATATGCTAAACACATACTGTTATCAAGAACTCTTCACGAAAACTATAGAAAACATATACACGAAAATAAATCTTTTAGTATACCTGACGTAAAAAGAGCGGCAATGTACTTTTTTGTATTGAAAACGGCTTTTAATAAAAACCCTTTTCTACCATTAAGTAAAGATGCTAGATGGAATGATGGTATACTTGATGACTTAGAAGCTAGTAGATTAAAATTACAAGACACTTATATAGAGTGTATGGATTTTAGAAAGTTATTTGAAAAGTACAAACCAGAAGAAAACGATATGTGGTATCTTGACCCACCTTATATTGCGGCTACCGATAGAAACGATTACTATATTCATTCGTTTAAAGAGAAAGACCACAATGATTTAAAAACAATGTGTGATGATATAGATAAAACAGGGGGAAAGTTTATGGTTAGTTATGATAACAGACCAATTATCTGGAATATGTATAGGCGATATAACGTACAGGAGATACCTATAAAGTACGCTGGACAACTACATAGCGATGAAAAGAAAATTGAATTAGTTATAACTAACTATATTCCAGAAGAAAAACAACTTAGCTTATTTGAAATGGAGGATTAATGGATAAACTAAAAGATGTGAACGATATACTAGAAATGCCTAAAGCTGAACAAGCTGAGATTGCAGTGCTAGGTTCTATATTGCTTGAAGGCAACGAAGTATTTGAAAAATCAAAAGGTATTATTAGAAATGCAAAAGCATTTTATTCTGAAAAACATCAAAATGTTTGGAATACTTTTGTAGAACTATATAGAAATAATGTAGCTATTGATACAGTTACTGTATTTAATGCTATGAGAGATAGTAAAATAGATAAGAACCTAACTACATACTATCTAACAGGATTAGCTAATGGCGTTCCTACAACTGCAAACATTGAACATTATTCTAAGATTGTATGGTATAAGTATATACAACGTAGAGTAATAAGAGGTTCACAAGTATTATATAACTTAAGTTTAAATAGTAAAGAAGATGTTATTGAATTGCTACATGAACATGAGAAAGAAATAGAAGAACTAAAATCTGTTGCACCTAGTAAGAAAGTAGATACTAAAGATATAATTAATGATACTATATCAACACTTAAAACAGGTAGTAATTTAATTCCTTTTGGTATTGAACAGCTTGACAAGGCAGCAGGTGGTATGACTCGTAGTGAGATTACAGTTCTTGGTGGTAGACCAGGACATGGTAAGACTACTATGGTTATAAATGTTGTAAAGCGATTACTTGAACAAGGCTTCAAAGTTATGTTATTTAATCGTGAGATGACTAACGTTGAAATGATGAAAAAAATATTAGTAATGGAAAATCAAAAGTTTAGTTATGAAAAGATAAGAAAAGCTAAAGACATTGATAATGAAATTGCTGAGATAGCTTTGAACAAAGCCGAACTAGGAGAAAAGTATAAGAATCTAATTATGCATGATGATTGTAAAACACTTGCAGATGCTATGAAAGAGATAGCTAAAGAAAAACCAGACGTTGTACTTGATGACTATATCCAACTTATTCGTACAGACAATAAGAATAATAAAGATAGACGTTTTGAAATCGAAGATATAATGTTAGATTATAAATGGATTTGTAAAAAAGTAAATTGTAGTGCTATATTAGTATCACAATTAAATAGAGAAATAGAGCGTAGGATAGACCCAAGACCAAAGCTATCAGACTTTGCGGAAAGTGGTGTTATAGAACAAACTGCGGAAGCGGCGTTCTTTGTATACTATCCTTATGCGGTTGATGATAAAGATAACGATAGGTATCAAATGGAAATTATATGTCAAAAAGCTAGATATGGGCAACTAGGTAGTTATGACCTAGGGTTCAATGGCGACAAGTGTAGTATTTACTTTGACAGAACAGAAGCTATAAGGGTTATGAGCAGTTATACCTGATGAATATAATAGCTATAGACCCTGGATGGAATGGCGCAGTTGCTTTCTTCACGCATAGTGTCCTCCATTCAACAAGTAATTGCCCTTCCTCTAGGGAGCCTATAGAAATGGTTAATATAATAGAAAAGTATAAGGCAAAAAAGACCGTAGTCTACATAGAAAGAGTGTGGTCAAGACCTTACGAGAGAGGGGCATTTACATTTGGGAAGAACTATGGCATCTGGTTAGGTATCTGTAATGCGTTAGATTTACCTATTGTCAAAGTTCTTCCTAAAGAATGGCAATCAGAAATAGGAAATAGAATACCAAAAGAATATCAAAAACGTAAACAATATTTCAAACGTAGAGCAAAAACATTTGCAGGCAGTAAACATAAAGTTACACTTAAGAATGCAGATGCAATATGTATTGGAATGTATGCATTAAAAAAGGAGGATAAATGAGTATAGAATATGAAATAGAAATGCAACGTTTAAAAGTAATGCAAGAACAAAAGAATCGTAAAGAAAGAATTTTGATGGAAAAACAAATTAAGACTATTGAAAGTGAGCTAAAACAAATGAAGTATAAATATTTCCAAGACTCAGCAATGTCAGCTAAAATCAAAGTAGTAGAAGACAATCTACAAATAATGAAACGATTCCTTACAGAAATAAAATCACAAGATAACTAGGATTACTGCTCGAGCTTGTTCAAAGACTTGAGCACATCCTGCACATTAACATCAAGTATTGTTTTCATAGGTGTTGGTTTTTTCTTATCTAAATCAATACCTAAAAGACCAAGTAAGTTTTCTTTACGCTGTTTACTTGCTCTTGTTGGATATAATGCAAGTTCACCCATAAGCATACTACCAAGATTTTCACCTGCTTGCCAACTAGGTATAACTTGTTTAATAAATCTTCTTGTACCTGGACTAACAATTTGTAATATTTCTTCTGAATAATCTGTGTCGTTAGCCATTTCTTCATAACCAGCAACATAAGATAACCAACTATCAGATTCCATTTCATATAGTCCCATAACATTAAACAATCCTACTGCATCACTAATGAAAGGACCACCTAATGTACCAATCAAAGGACCTTTACCAAAAAATTGTTCTTTACGAGTTTCTTCATCTAAAGATTTATAATAACTACTTAGTCTTTCGTATGTATCGTTTTGTACAAGATTACCAGTATTAATATTTAACAATGGTGCTAATACACCATTTAATACTGTATACATAAGACCTAATCTATACATTCTATATGCAGCTGGATTGGTCCACTGACTAGTAAATACTGCATCTGTACCATCTCTTACAATTTTTCTTTGTAGATTAAAAAAGTTAATACCATAATGTTGAAATTGTCCTAATACAGAACCAACTGGAGTAGTTAATATTTTAGATTTACCAGGCATAGAATAGTCAAAATGTATGTTGTTTGTCATATCATTTGCATAATTTTCAGCTCTTCTTTCTAAAAATTCATTATACTCTTTTTCATACCTAGCACTATCTTTTTCTAATTCTTTAAATTTTTCAAAACCATTTTTACTTGTATATCTATTTTGAAATAATTTTCTCATTAGTCTAGCGTTGTTAGCATCTACGTTCCAAGCTTTTGCATACGCTATACCAAATGTAAGTCTTCTGTTTACTCTATTTTCAACCCAACTCATAGGTTTACCTAATGTCTCAGCTATACTTTCCATTTTACTTAAAATATTATCAGACATAGATAGGTCAACTACTTCTCTATATGTACCTGTTTTAGCATCATATTCAGTTTTAGTTAATTTAGAACCATATACTTCTGCAATTTCAGGGAATAAAATACCATTGTTTTTTAATCCTTTTTCAATACGTACACGCATATCTGCATTACCTAATGCTTCTCTATATTCACCAATACCTTTGTTGCCAAAAAATATCCAGTTAAATAAACTTTGTGTAGCATTTCTAGCTGCACCTCTAATGTTTAATCCTAGTTTAGAACCAAACTCATAAGCTGTAATAGCTCTAGCTACATCAGTCATCATAGGTTTTTCTGCAAATTTAGAACCATCTATAATACTATAAGTATCAGACATATAGTTTTTCAAAAATCTAAGTTTTTTATCTAATTGTTTATTGTTATTCTTTTGCATTAAGTCAGACATTTTGTGCATTGCGTCAATAAACTTTGAGGCATTATATATACTATAATTAAATCTTGATACACTATTACCGTATGAATGAATTAATGGTATAACATTGTAATCAATATGACTATCTACTCTAGCTTGTTCACGCATATTTTTATTCATATATATATTTGAATCTAACAACTCACCTACTTTAGCTATTAAATCTATACCCTCTTGGTTTTGTTTTATGTCAGATTTATTATATATTTTTGAACTTGCTTTAGATAATGTAGGTAAAATGTCAAAAGTTAATACAGGAAAGTATCCATCTTTTTGCAGTTCACCTGATTCAAATCTTTTTATTAATCCTTCTATTTGTTTGTAAGCTGCATCAAAGTTATCTAGTTTAGAACTATATTCTTCTTTTCTTCTATTTAATACATTTCTAAAATTTTTTAATCCAGAAAGTAAAACATCTTTACCTTTTTTTTGTAATCCCCCTAAACCAGATTCACCTCTCCAAACCTGAACAGCACGTACAACATCTGCATATTTTTCTTCACGTACTTTTAACTTATATTCAGCTACAGGCATAGATGCTAGTTCATGAAATAATTGCAGAACTTTACCTTCTCCTTTTGTTACAAATTCTTGTATTTCAGTTTCATAATATCTTTCAGCGTCTGCTTTCTTACCTTCTTGTTGTAGTTTATTGTATTTTTTATATTTGTTTGTAAGCTCACGTTGTAGTCTTTTAGAATCTAATCCTACTTTTTCAAAAAAAGATTCTTTGTATCCTTGTCTAGAAGCTGCTGGTCTAAGAAAATTAATAATTTGATTTACACCATTGTTAAACTCTTGCGTATTACCTTTAAGAATTAAATCTGACCTTTGTACATCTTTGTACCAAGTTTTTAAAAATGGTATATCTGCATATATTTCATTTGGTAGATATAATAGCTCAGCTAATTTACCTCTATTTTTACCTACACGCTTTAACTCTCTATCTACTATTCTAGTTAGTAATTTTAATTCTTCTACCTTAGGCATTCTATACTCCGCATCTGTAACTTGATATAGCAATTTTTTAAACATAGAAGTTTGTGTACCTTTATCAAATTGTTTTACTACATCATTATCAAGAAATTTTTTACCAATTATTTCTAGTGATTTTTCTCTTGTTTCAAAATCTTTAGTTACTGTTGTACATCTTGCCATTAACAAACCTCCTTAGTTGTTTTACCTAAATCAGAAATAAATTCTTTTACATTTTGTGTACCGCCATCATAATAGTCTTTTGTTATGTATGGGTCAATATCTGTTTCAGTACCTTTTATAATTTGTTTTAAACTATCTTCACTCTTTCTACTAAAAATATTAAACAATGCTTCGTTTTTTAAGGAGTTTTGGAATGTGTGCATACCATCTATCGCTTCAATTCTATTTTTTGTAATGCTATATGAAGGAGCTAAATTACCTCCGCTTAATACATCTTTTACGGTAGCTGTTCCAAACACATCTAAAAATGTTTGATAACTATCTAATCTAGAAGCACTTGATAATCTACCAGTTAATGTTTCTTCAGGATTAAATGATTGAAACAAACTAAACGCATCTCTTGTATGACCAGTAGGTAATAAATGTGGGAATTGATATACCTCACCTGTAGTAATCTCTAATGGTAAACCATCTGAACTAAACTTAGAATTAATTCCATGTAGTTTTAAATATACTTGATTGTATGCTCCAGAATAATCTCTTACAAAATCACCTGTAAATTGCTTACTAAATCTTGGACTTTGTAATGCATATCCAGTTACCAAATTAATAAAAGATTCTGTATTAGTATCTATTGGTTTTGGAAAATATTTATCTTGATATTTTACAATCTTAGTAAAATCTACTCTAGGAGTCATTATCTTTGTAAGAATAAATTCAGGTGCTACATCATTGTATCTATCTAATATCCTATCAATTTTTTCAAACATATTTTGTTTAATTTGGTCAGGGTGAAATACTTCTTTATTGTTTAAGTTAAAGTAGTCTTTCCATGATTTATTATAAAAATCTTTTAGGTCTTTTATTTCTGTTTCAAAATCTCTTGATAGCTCTGTACTTTTGATACCCATACTTTCTAATGTTCGATTACCTCTATAACTAAATGCATAACTCAATGCAATATTATTTACAAGGTCTGCATTATCAACAAAGTCTATATCTAATTTTTCTTTTTTAAATTGTTCTTTAGCTTGGTCGATTATTTCTTGTTTTTGTTTTGAATCTAAATCTGGTTGTTTACGATATTCTTTTGCTAATGCTTCAGTTACATAGCGTTGCTCTACTAATGCAAACATATTTTTATCTAAGTTAGATACATTAATAGCATTTTTTAAACTTTCTCTAGCTGTTTTTAATTTGTCTAATCTATTCGATAATGTTTCGTAATACTCAGGACTTTCAAACTTATTAATTTTTTTCATATAAGATTCTTTTCTTCGTATTTCTACATCTATCTGTTTAGCTGCATTATATTTTTGTACATCAGTATTAAAGTTTTCAACGAATTTTTTTGTACCTGTTGTACCAGCTTCCATAAATTCTATTGCAGTACTAATAGTTTCACTGAGTACACCTTCTGAGTTTGCTTTAGTAGGTTCTAATAATAAATTTTTAATTTGTGACATATCAGCTATTAGTCTATCAAAAGTTAAACTACTTCTCATATTAGTATTTTCTCCATATAACATTAATGATTTAGTATAACCACTAAATACACTTTCAACATTTTTAGGGTTTCCCAATTTCTTTTTAGCATTTTTACTTGCAAAAAATAATTGAGTATCAAAATTACTAGAGTATGTAGCAATATCTCTTAGTGATACTTTTCGTTGTTGCCCACTATCATATAGTCTATTATTTAATTTTAAAAGTTGTCTATATGGTTGTATAATATTTTCTTTTAACAATTTTATTTCAGTACTAGAAAACTCTGCATCTACTTGTTCGTATTTAGCACCTTCTGCTGTATCTTTAGTTGTAAGTTTATAAAGCTGAAATAGTCCTTTATTTGTTCTAACACCATTACCATCTATGCCAAAAAATATATCATCGTATAAAGAATTAATATCTTTAAATATGTTAGAATCATATCCATTGTCTTTATCTAGTATTGATTGCACTAGGTCAGCTATACGTTGATATGTTTTATTAACATCTGCTCTTACACCTATAAATCTTTGGTCTCCTGTTTTAGCTATAATAATTTTATTTTCACTTCTTCCATCAAAAAACTCTCCCTCTCTAGTACTTTTACCGCTTAATATTTTTTGTACTATTCTATTAGCATTAATAGCTGAACCCATTACATATTGTGCATTATATTTTCTTTCTACATATCTTTCTCTAGATTCAAAATTTGTAAAGTCTATATCTTTAAATGAAGGATTACTACCTACACCTAAAGGAACAGAATCTAAGACTTTACCTCTTGACTCTATAAATCCTAATGCAACATTATGAGGCATTTTCCATATAGCGCTACCAGAATCAATATCAAAATCTCCTTCTGCTGCTCTTTTCAAATCTGCATCATTTAATACAATTTGGTCTGCTTCATTTCTACTTCTAAATTTCTTTATACCTACAGGCATAACACTTGAAGGTTTAGTATGTGGTTGTCTTTCGAAAAATGATAACACTTGATAACCTACTTTTTCAGCATTCTTTACAGCTTCTCCTAATGTTTCTACATCTTTAATAATTGCTTGACCTTCTTTAGATGCACCATTAACTACTTCATCAGCTGCACCTTTTAACTTTTTCACTAAAGTAATATTGTTTTTATCTATAGGTTTAAACTGTGCTGAGTATGGTAATTCTATTTCGCCAAATTTATAGTGTTGTCCATTTTCTAATATAATAGTGTTTTGTAGTTTTGTATCTGCTAAAAATGTACCAGGTGCTAATACTGCTGTACTGCCATCTACTTTTAACTGAAACATCTTATCAAGATATTGTTGTTTAATCATATCTTCCCACATTCTTGTTTTGATTGTAGGCATAGCACCAGAATCTGCTAGTAGTTTCATTAATGTATCATTACCAAATACTTCTAAATCACTATTTAATTTATTATTTATTCTATCTGTAGAAAGTCTTTGAAACTCTGCAATCATTTTAGCGTAGTTTGCTGGGTTTTTAAGTGATTGTATAAATGCTCTTTTATTATCAAACCCGTTAATATCTCTAATATAATAATCATAATATTCATTTCTTTGAGTTCTATTTAACAAATGAACACTATTGTTAGCACCTAAAGATGCAAATTTTTTATTTTTCTTTGTAGATATAATTGCAATATTTTCAGGACCAATAGGTACTATCTCTTTTATATTTTTACCAGATATTAATTTACTCATAGAAATTACTGGTGTCATTCTCTCTTTAGTTATTTTTTTACTAGCACTTGTAAATGTAATAAAATCTAAGTCAGGATTATTTTTAAATATTTGTTCTACTTTAGAATTATTGTTTTTTAAGAATGCTGTTTTATTTATAAATAATTGTGGTCCATTACCTAAATTATACATAATAGGTTTAATACCGCCTACGCTACTAGAACTAGTTTCTCCAGATAAAAATGATAACATTTTAAATGTTTTGTCGCTTACAATAGTTACTCCATTTACAGTACTTGCATCTGCTATACCTAACTCTTGTAGTTGTATATTAAATTGAGATTTTTGTTCTTGTAATTGTCTTTGTATTTTTGGGTCTTTTGCTAATCCTATTTCAATATCGTAAGAATCATTTATTTGTTTATTTATACTTACTAAATTATCTATTGCTCCTGGTAACTCATCAGCAACAGTGACTTGTTTTAACTTGCCATCTCTAAATTGTTTTAATTTTTCTATAACTTCTGTTTTATATGTATCACTTTCAAATTTTATTTTATTAGCTTCAACAATATTAAACTGAACAAGTTGTTTATCAAAACGTAATGCGTTATTATTATTTATTAAACTATCACGTTTAAATAATCCTTTTATTAAGCCTATTCCTGATTGTTGTCTGAATCCTGTACCAAATATATTTTCACCACCAAGAGTGTCAGATAGTAATATATCATCTAATATCTGTGTTAGCTTTTGTGTTTCTTTTTGCCAAGCACTACCTATTGTATATTCATATTTACCTTCGTTTAAAACTATATCTACTTTTTTTAATTTTGTATCTATATTTTTAGGGTCAAACTTTTTTAACACTTCAGCATATCTATTTGCTATATTATTTAATACGTCTTGATTTTTTCTAATAAAATAAACATTGTCTGAATCAGCAAATCTATATATAATACCAGGCTCAGCATTTACAGGAGCTTTATTATTTAATATATCTTTACCTGCTTGTGTTAAATCTACTTTTTCAAAAGTATTAAGTGTGTAATCGCCTTCAAATGCTTTTTGCCTAAATGACTCCATAGACTTACCAATTAAAGGACCAGGTAGTCCTTCAGTATTAATAGTATTACTATTTACTTGTCTTAAGAAAGGTTGTGCATCTCCCATAGCTTTGAGCAATGCATCATCTATAGGTGTTCTATTTTTAATATCAGTTCTAGTCATACTATTGTCTGGTGCATTAGCATTAAACTCTAGTATTTCTACTTCTGTATTATTTTTTAACTGGGTGTAGAATGATTTCATTGACATTCTAACTCCATCTATTTCTGCTTGACTTAGTTTAGGGTTTTGTTTTACAACATCATTTACAAAATCTTCACTAAATTTATTAAAATTGTTTTGATACTCAGGAGTATTGTATACTTCTTGTATCTTTTTTAAAGGTTGTTCTGCTAATAAATCATTTGCTCTAAACTTACTATCTGTAGGTAAAGCATAAGTATTAAGTATTTCTCCTAATTTTATTTTGTTTTGCTCTGTAAAATCTTTAGGAAAAAAATCACCTTGTTCTCTAATTTCAGTTGCCGCTTTTTCAGTATCTACAAAGTCTATAATTTTGTTGTCTCTCATTTCTTTTAAACGAGCTTCAACCTGAGTTTCGCTTAGCTTATCTGTTTTCCAAGACCTTGTTTGTGTATCATATAAGTCATATTTAATTGCAGATTCATATAGCTTAATAGGATTTTTACTAAATGTCATCATATTCATTAATGATTTCATTGCTTTTTTTGTACCAGCGAACTCTACTCTATCTACTTGATATATATCATTTAAAAATAATCTCACATCTTCAGTAACCATATTGTTTTTAATTAAATTTAAACGTTGTGCTAATTGATTAACTTGTATAAAATCACCACCACTTGTTAAATCACTTCTATTTAAAACACCTTTACCATCTGTTCCTCTTACATATTTACCAAATGTATCATCAATCATCTTAACAGTATTTTCAAATATCTCATTAAATCTAAATATAGAACCAGGAGTATCTCCTACTACTTGTTTTACTTCTTTTAGTGTTTGTTTTATTACTGCTGTTTCAGCATTACTTTGCCCAACAAATGATTCAATAGCTGAAAAATTATTATCTTTAGTAATTTTATTTAATACATCAGATTCAACTACTTTGAACATTGCTTCTGTAACGGGTCTATATTGTAAATTAGAGCCAATAATACCATGGTCCATACCTACTTGTATAATATTTCTATCTGTTTGCGTTAATAGCCTACCAGTATTATCCGTACCATTGATTAATAAATTTCTCATATATTTGCTTGTAATTAATCTACCCATAGCATTTATAGGCATAGCAATACTATAATCAGCTGGTGAAGCAAAAGCCATAATACCTTTATCTTTTAATATTTCTAATATATTTCTTGCTTGTTTAGCGTCTATTGTTTTTACAGACGCACTTTCATTAGAAAAAAGTTTATCATAACTATCATCAAATTTGCTTACTACATCTAGAATAGCATTCATTTTCTTTTCTAGTGTTTTATTTCCTTTTACTTGAATCTTTGCAGCTAAAATATCGTTTTGTGCTCTAAATGTATTTGAAAAATTAGCATTGGTATTAAATACATCTAAAATACCTTCACCATTTTTATTAGCTGCTGCTTTAATAACATTAATATTTATTCTATTTAAATCTAAAGCTGAACGCAATACACTATCAGAAAACTCTACTGAATTTTGTATGTTATGTTGTTCTGACATATATTTGTTAAAACCTTCTAAAGAATTTTGATAAGTTTCTTTGAATGATTGTTGTACATCTTTACTACTTGTAATAGCAAACGCTCTTGGATTTACCTCATAGTTTCCTGAACCTTTTAATATAGTACCCAATGCATTATATTCTTTTATAGCTTGAGCTAGTTCAGTATCTATTCTACCTGATATATTTTCTATAGATATATCTTGTATCTGAGGAACTTCTCTTGTACCTATTATAGTTGCTTGTAAACGTTCGTAGGTTTGTGCTAATTCTCTTTCTATGTCAGCAAAACTTTCTGTTTTAATTTCACTAGAGTATTCAATCATCTGCTCAGGTGTACTAATTCCTTCTTGCTCTACTCGTTTAATAAAATTATCTTTCTCTTTTTTACTTAACTCACTCCAGTCTTTATATCTATTACCTTCAGTTAACAAAGTTTTAGATTCACCTAATGCTATATATGCATCATAAACTGGTTTGTATCCACTCTTACTTGCTACCGCATTTGTAGAGGTAATTGCTGTTTGTGAACGTACTTGAAATGCTTCTGGGTTATCTAGTTTAATTACAAACTCATCAGTCTTTGGTTGTACTTGATTGTTTAAGAAACGACCACCATCTGAATTAGCTTGGTGTGCTTTTTGTAATAATATTCTATATGAAGGATTTCCATCAAAACTAGTACCTAATGCTTTGAGTGCGTGTTCTTGTTCAATTAATCTACTATCAATTGTTTTAGGGTCTTTACCTAGTTGGTTAACTTCATTATATTTTTCCCCACTTCTCCACTCTAATTTTTTACCACCCTTAGTAATAAACGCACCCATAAAAAATCCAATTAATTTATCTTCTAATGGCACATCTTCACTTAATAACATTGTTGGTCCACCAGCCATAGCAATACCACCAATTAACATACGAGGACTACTACCTACAATATCAGCTCCCCATGTTCTTAACATACCTTCTCTCCATTCTCTATTAATATGAGAAGCTAAGAACTGCAATCCATCTTGCATGATTTCAGCTGCTGCTTGTTTTTGTTCAGGTGTAGACTCAGGACTCATTACAATTCTTTCTAATGTTTCTCTTGACACGTCTTGTGTTTGAAGCTTAGCTCTTCTAGCTGCGTTTACTTTAGGAACATCATCTAATATGTCTAATGCTTTATCATTTAACAACTTTCTTACATTGGTACCTGATACAATATTTGAACCAGTTAAACCAGCAAAGTATTCATATTGTGAAAGTATACCTTTTTGTGCTGATTCTACAGATGGATTTAAGCTTTTAGTATAGTTTCTACTACCAGCCATAATACGAGCAATACGTTCAGGACCTTTTTTTATACCTCCTATACCACCTGCTACTCCACCTGGTATAAATCTTACACCACCTAGAATAGAACCTAATACTAATGCGTGTTTAGAAGTTCCTGCAAAGTCTTCAAGTGTTGCATCTCCTGCTAATGCATCTACCGTTAACATTAGATTTTCAGCACCAGCAAACAATAGTGCTTCTTCTACTACATGACTCATAAATGAACCTTTTAAACCGCTACCAAACTTAGAAGCTAAATATGTTTGCATACCATTAATAGGCTGATTATTTGCTTTGGCAAGATTTGTTGATACTATTTCACCTAATTCATCTAGTAGTTTACTTTTATTAGCTAGTTTAAATCCTAGTTCATCTGCTTGTTCAGTTAAATATTTACCAGCATTATCTGTAATTCTTTTTACAAAATCATCTTTATCTCTAATAGATTTAAATGTTCTATCAAAGTTAGCTATTTTTTTAGTAGTACCAGCAAATACTTGGTCTTGTAATCCTTTCATTGGTGATTTATAAAATGCCGAAAGTTCATTATCAAAGGATAATACGTCATCACTATATTTTTTAAATACTTCTTTGGCTTGGTCATCCATTGTTTTTGCTAACTTAGGAGCTGATTTAGCACCAGCTAAACCTCTTGCTACCATATTTAATCCACCTCTTACTGCTTGAAATGGTACTAAAAACCCTGCTGCACCACCAACAGCTTGTCCTACTTTTTCAGCAACAGTATCTACATCTTCTCCAGGTTCATAAATACCAAGTGCGCTTGGTACACCAAATAAAGCTGTGTCTATAAGACTTTCAGCAGCTTCACTACCAAATTCAAATAAACCAGTACCAATACGTTCAAACATATTTTTATCTGATTCTACTATTTGAGGATTAACTGCTCTCACTTGTTGAGACAATGATGGTAGTGTAGATGTGTTTATACCAGACAAGTTTTGGTCTAGTCTTTTTTGTAGACCCTGTTCTAGGGTTTGATTATTATTGTCGATTAGTTTTGGCATATATTAATTAAAATGAACCAGACATACTTATTTGTTTAAATGAATTTTCTAAATTCTTTTCAGTAAGTCTAGGTCTTATATTTGCTATTTCATTACTTAATTCTAGCAACTCTAAATTATTTAATTCGTTTGCATATTCATATAGTTTTTTTGTTGCTAATAATTCTTCTTTACTTTTTGTATCTGGTCCACCAAATTCAATTTTTTCTATTCTATCATCAATTAATTTTATTTGATTATCATTTAACGCTATTTCATCTTTTACTAATTTTTTGTTATGTTTTTTTGCTTTTGATAAATCGTATAGATTTTTTATATCATCTACATTTACATAATTTTGTTGATAAGCGTTCCATGTAGCATCTACTCCATCAACATTTCTATACATTTCATCTAAAACATAAGTTAATTTTTCTTTTTGATTATTACCTGGTGCATTATTTAAAGCATTAACAACATCATTTGTTGCTAAACTAGCTGAAGGTAAAATTGCTTCAGCAGATTCGCTATCAACAAAATCTTGACCTTCTGGTAATATAGAATATTGAGTATCAAACTTATAGTCTCCAGTTTGTATGTCGTTAAGTTCTTCTCCTAACTCTCTATATCTTTGTCTATACAATCTAAAATTTTGTGCGTTTGATAAAGTAGTTTTAGTTAGTCTTTCCCAATTATCAACTGTTCTTTCAATTACTTGCACAGTAGGAGCTTCATTCACATATAACGCTGATAATTGATTTACAAGTTCTACTGATTCTTCGGTTGACATACCATATTTTTTAACTAATATCTTAGAAAAATCACTTGTGCCATCTTTTTTTAAACCACGTAATTCAAACCCATCTTCTTTCTTTTCTAAATAACCCTCTACTAGCGGAGCAAACTCAGCTTGTGCTAATCCTAAACCTTCTTCTAATGCATATTTTTCTGCTTGTCCACGAAGTAGTTCACCTTGCTGTATAAAAAATTCTTGTTGTTGCTGTTGAAACTGTTGTTGTTTTAAAGCATACTCTTGTTGAAACTGCTTATCTTGTTGTGCTATTCTTAGCCCTTGTAACGCAGCTTGTTCTTCAGCTTGTTCTCTTCTTGCTCTTGACTCAAGCATCATACTTAGAGATTGAATTATATTTGCATATTGTACTGCCATAATTATTCCTATCTAAATAAAGCTTCAAACATAGTGTTTCGTTTTCTAGCTTCTCTATTTTGTCTTTTTAATAATTTTCTTTGATTTTCTATTCTTGATTCTTCTGCTATTTGAAATGATTCAGCTTGTGCTATTTCCAAGTCACGTTGTCTACCTAATTGTTCTACTTGTGCTTGAAACTTTTCTTGTTGTTGATTTGTGATTAAATCTAATCTACTATTTAATTGTCCATAGTTAGAAAATTTATTTGTATCCATAAGTGAATCCATAGTCATATTTACTTTATCCCATTGAATGCCTGCTCCCATACCTAAAACATCCATTTTATCTTGCATTTTATCTCTTGATGCTTCTTTAGCTAATTCAGTCATTTCAGGCAATTGTTCCATTTGGTCTTGTAAATATTGTAACTGGATATTATTTGTACCTATAGTTAACCTATTTTGTGCTGCTATATTGTTTGCACCACTTAGTAAACTTACAGCTTGTGTTCCAAGCATTGCAATTTCTAATCCAGTCATTATTTATTCTCCAAGTTATAGTCGTACATATTCCAGTTTTCGTCTATTAAATTATTATCGTATAATGCTTCATAAATATTTTTATCTTCAAATCCATAATCTATTTCTTCTTCTTTATTAAATATAGAATTTTTACCAATTAAATCACCAATATCAGGACCAATCATTCTACCTGTAAAATTATCTTTTGGTTCTATTTTGACATCACCTAAACCTCTATCTATTATTTCTTTTATATCTTGAAACATTTGTGAAGGTGTTCCATCTGCATTTAATTCATAACTTCCTTCTCCTCCAATTAAATATCTACTATTTATTTGATATTTACCTACATCAAATCCCCTACCTTCTTTATTAATATTTATAGCATAAGGATTATCAGAAGACTCAGCTTGTGCTATCTCACCTTTAATTTCATCCCAACTATATACTTGACTTATTTGAGCATACATGTCTTGCAATTCTTCATTTGCTTTTCTTATAACGGCATCACTATTTAGTTTATTATTTACTGTATCACGTAATGTTGTAAATCTTTCTTTTAAATTTACTCTTTGATTATCTTTTCCATAAACTGCTAAATCAGGATTTTTATTTAATAAATTTTCTACAACTTTAGCAGCTGTAGACCATTGTTTAATACCACCTTGTTTTTCATAAATATACTTTGCTGTTTCTTCATTTACTTGCTCATTTAATGCAACGCCAAGCCTTAAAGAATCTTTAGAGCTATTAGCTAAAACTTCTGATTCTCCTTGAGCAAATGTAAATCCAGAAGAACCACTTAAATCAATTGGCTCTACATCTTCACCAGCTAATATAGCCATTTCATTTTCTTGTACAGTTCTACCTAATGCTTTTAGTTGTGCTCTTGTATATTCTACATTACCAAATAAAAAACTTTGTTCACCTAAATCTTTAAGCTTTGCATCTCCACGAAGAACATCATCAAAACCTACTCTTTGATAGTTTACTTTAGTTTTTAGATTAACTTCAGCTTGAGCAATACCATCTTCTATAATTTTATTTTCTTTATTATAGTTATTTAGTTTGTCTAGATAATTTATAAATGCTCCAGAAAAACCTAAAAAATTTTGTCTAGCTTGTTCTCTTTGGTTTAATGAATTAATTCCAAGTTTTAGAAGACCACGTTGTCCCATTAAGTCATAACTAGTTGCTTTATATTCTCCTTTTGAAATAACTAAATTTTCAGCAGCTGTTTTTATTTTATCAGACATAATGTTTCCTAATTTTTATACATAATATATTACTTATAGTCATAACTTTCAACTGTTTTATCCAGACTTTGCCTTTACAAACCTTTTTACTACAGGACTATCATTAATTGGTCTACCATCAGACAGATTAATCCACTCACCATTTCTTTTAATATACTGTTCTATTCTATTTAAATTACCAGGATTTTCATAGAAAACAATATCTCCTTCTAGTCCTGATTCTTGTGTAGGTATTTCATCTACAAACCTTGGTCTTTGTTGTGAATAGTGATTTGTTCTTCTTTTATTGTTAGAAGTTCCTCCTCCACTACCAGCATGTATTGTAGTTCTAAATTTATTTTCTGCTTGTTCTGCCATTATTTTATACTTTTTTGTCTTAAAATTATTGACATATCATTTATTTCAAAATCAGCTGATACATTTTGACCACTTACATCTTCAAATTTTATACTAAATGTTTTAATATTATTTGCATTAGATTGAGTAAATAATTCAATAACTGTGAAGTCTGCACTACCAGG
>MDTD01110351.1_pt1 | contig 17463 bp, 14 predicted proteins | sample 811221 | NCBI WGS metagenome assembly MDTD01 (sample SAMN05326646, study PRJNA326480) | marine metagenome | isolation source: seawater | place: Pacific Ocean: South West | collected 2011 | reverse complement strand
GCTGCTCCGCGTTTGAATCCTTGCGCCACTGGTAGGCCTGGTACATCCCGAAGATTGCAGCGAGGAGCAAAACGATGATCACGAGGTTGCGAAGAAGGGACCAGTTTGTACCGATATTTACCTGAACTTCGGGTGCAGGTGCTGGTGGAGGGGCGGCCTCGGGCACCGGCGCCTCGGGGGAAGGCACTGGTTCAGCCCGGGGGGGCTGCGCAACCATGGTCATCGAGGGCGCCGTTACGATACCAGTGACTTGGTTCTCGAGAGCGTCCTGGAGCTTTTTCAGGTCCAAGGCCATGGCCTCCCCATCCGCGAAGCGCAGCATGGGAGACGGGTGCGTTGCTCTCCGGACGATCTTGTCGAACCGTGGGTCGACATCCTCGATCTGGGAGGCGGGGATATACTGTTTTTCAGGAAGCTTGCCCGTCAGGAGTTCATACAGAATCACCCCGGTGGAAAAAACATCGGACCTCGTATCTACTGCGCCGGGGCTCTTGATAACCTCAGGAGCAGTGTAATCCGGAGTCCCGAAAATAATGCCCTCCCCTTCAGTTTCCTCCGTCAGGCGAGCCAGTCCAAAGTCCCCGATCTTGGGGCGGTTCTTCGCATCGAGAAGAATGTTGGCGGGCTTGATGTCCCGGTGAAGAATGCCTGCCTCGTGGGCGTGAGCGAGGCCTTCGCAGATTCCGGTAACAAGACGGACAACTTCCTTTTCCTCGATGACCTTGCCATGGAAGGATTCATGGAAGGATTTTCCATCCACGAACTCCATGACGATGTAGAGCATGTGGTCGACCTCCCCGAAGTCATAAACGCTGATAAGGTTGGGATGGTTCAGCTTGGCCATGGCCTTGGCCTCGTCTTCAAACCTCCTGCGGAAGTCGTAGTCCTCCCCGAATTCGCGCGGTAGGATCTTAACCGCGACGTTCCTCTCGAGGGATTTCTGGTGGGCCTTGTAAACTGCTCCCATGCCGCCCCTCGCAATGAAGGAGAGCACATCGTAGGCCGGCAGGAGCTCCTTGAGCTCCTCAGTGCTGGGGGCCTTGAACTGCGGGGGAGAGGACATGCAAGTCAGAGGTGATGGAAAAGCACTCGGAAAAAGATTTTTCAGGGGAAAGATGTGCTCGAATTTTTGAAAAGAAAAGCCATGAGTACTGCCCTTCTGAGGTATGAATGAAGCATCCATCTGGCAGGAAGTCGGGGAGAGAGGGTTCCGGGAGCTCGCGGCAGCATTTTACCGTCGGATTCCCGGAGACGGTCTGCTGGGTCCCATGTATTCGGAACAGGACGCAGCAGGAGCGGAGGAGCGGCTTTACCTGTTCCTATGCTTCCGCTTTGGAGGAGACCGCCGATACCCCGAGCAGCGGGGTCACCCGCGGCTGAGGATGAGACATATGTCTTTCCGGATCGGTGAGGCAGAGCGGGACCGGTGGATGGAGCTTATGGGGGACTCCATGACAGAATGTGGACTTTCCCCGGAAGTACGCTCCGAGCTGCAAACCTTCTTTGCGCAGGTCGCAGATTTCATGCGAAACCAGGGTCCCTCGTAAACCGCGTTTCTCGGTCTTAGAATTTACCTGATGATGATAGGGGGCGCGGGCTGCTTTGGTTCCTGAGCTGGCTTTTCCCCGCGTTGGGGGTCCAGGATTCCGGGGAGATCCTCTGGTTTCCGGCTGTCTCTTCGGGAACTGCGGGTTCTTTCCCCGACTGGCTGAAAGTTCTCGTCCGCCACATCGCGCTCCCTGAGTTGAATGATGGAATAAAGGGCTTCCTCAAGTTGGGGTGTAGATCCGAATGTGTAGACCTCACGGTTGTCTTTCTTTCGCGCTCCATAGAGCACAAAGCCGATGCATTTGTAGCTCCCGTAGGAACTCTCCTCGGAATATATATTCTGCTCTTTCTCGAAACTGACCGTATGCCCTCCTCCGGCGGGCACTTCGAACTCTCTGGTCTGGACTGCGAGGACCTTGTGTTTCTTGGGGTCGCTTAGAGAGCGTCCGATGAGCATGTATTTGAGAGAGCTTTTCTCCAGCTCCTTGGCGTTGTCGTTGTTCTGAAAATCGACGCCGAGATCATAAATCTGCCGGTAATACCTGTTACTGGATGAAAAAAAGCTTCGGCGCGATTCCTTGGTTGTCTTGCGGACCATGTTGGGGGTAACGCGAAGGGGAGGGATTTGAGCTGCCAACCACTTGCGAATATAGCTTTGATCGATCTCGCTGAGGCTCGCTATTTTCACTGTAGCCGTGCGCTTGTTGGCCATCCGGAGAGTAACCTCACTTGCTGAAACACGGACGATTTCTGCCTCAAGGGTCTTTCCCTCAGAGTTGGTGAAGGGGCGCGCGTCGAGAGAGTGCCATGGCAGAAAAGCCATGGCCGCAACCGGGAAAAGGGAAAACCTCATGGGCGGAGACATTGTAGGCGTATTCCCCGGGGGGGAGCGATTAAATTCTGGGTTCTGGAAGGGCGTGGCAGTGAAGACCGGGGGTCACTTTGGATGCACCTCCGCTCGCCAAGTGGCTCCTCAGGTTCTATCGTATCCGGCACAAGACGGATGGACGTGGAGTTTAAAGTCATCGGCATAGCCTTTGCCCTTTGTGCAGGGATGCTTTTCGTGGGGGTGATTCCCTACTATGCGGTGCGTCACCTCGGACGTGACAAGGTGCCGCCCATACCGAGGGGACGGGTGCCGATCCGGGGATTTGGGTTGCCCGACGTGTTTGGGGTTTCCCTCATTTTCGGGTTTTACGTGATGCTCTTCCAAGGGGCCAGGATGAGTGGGCCGGAGTCGGAACTTATGGCGGGAGATCTCGTCGTTGGGCTTATTTTTCAGCTGGTGATTCAGGCCCTTGAGATTGCCTTCGTCGTTCTAATACTCTTCCGCAGGGTGAACCTGGCTGACGCATTCGGACTGCGCTGGCGGTCCACCTGGTGGAAGGTGGTTTATGCGCCGGCGGTGGTGTTCGTCATGTGGGGCTTCATGGCCTCGCTGGAGTTCGCCGGATACAACGCGTGGCTGGGACAGTTCATTGAAGGGGATGGAGTGCAGGAGAGCGTCAAACTCCTGCAGGAAAGTACAGAACCATTGGTTCTGGTCCTGATGGCTCTGGTGGTTTGTGTCGGGGCGCCTCTGGCGGAAGAGGTGGTATTCCGGGGTTACGTCTACACGGCGGTAAAGCGGATGGCGGGTCTTCCGGTGGCCGTGATCCTATCAGGGTTGCTCTTCGGGGCGGTCCACGTGAATCTGATGGCTCTTCTTCCCCTGACCCTCCTGGGTATCATTCTTGCACTTTCTTATGAGTATACAGGATCTCTCTGGGCCCCAATTGCGATTCACTTTTGCTTCAATGCGGCAACCGTCGCAATTCAGATACTATTGAAAATTAATCCTGAATGGGTCAACGAGCTCGAGAAAAATGCTGGATTTATCCCACTATGGTGAAGATGTGGTGGTGGCCCGCTTGACCGCCCTGCTGGAGAGCGGCCCAGGCCTCGTGACTGGTCCCGGCGATGACTGCGCGGTCGTGGAGGGAGCCGGAAGGGGTCAGGTAGAACTTCTGAAGACGGACTGCCTGATTTGCGGGGTACACTTTCTTCCCAGCGCGCCTCCGGGGAAAGTTGGATGGAAAGCTGTGGCGCGAACCTTGAGCGATTTTGCAGCGATGGGAGGATGGCCCCGGCACCTGCTGGTGACCGTGGCCCTGCCTGCTGATTGCCGGATGCGCTGGGTGGAAGAGGTCTACAGGGGGATGAATAAATGTGCTCGTGCCTTCGATTGCTCCATTGTTGGCGGGGAGACTTCTTCCCTGCCTTCGGGCGCCCCGGTCATGATTTCGGTGGCGGGCACTGGAAGTGCGAGGCGTTCTCAGGTCGTCCTGCGCAGTGGTGGACGTTCCGGAGATCTTCTCTTCGTGACGGGAAGGCTCGGAGGTTCGCAGAAGGGACGGCATCTGAGCTTTATGCCACGAGTCGTGGAGGCGGACTGGTTGTCGCGGAACTTCCGGGTGCGTGCCATGATGGACCTGTCCGATGGTCTGGCGATGGATCTTCCGCGCCTTGCTTCTGCAAGTGGGTGCGGTTTCCGGCTGAGGGAAGAGGCGCTCCCGCGATCTCGTGGGGTCACAGTCGCGGAGGCCCTGAGTGATGGAGAGGACTATGAACTGCTCCTTGCGATTTCGGAGCGGAGCTCGCAGCGGTTGATCGCCGATTGGCCAGAGCGATTTCCAGGGGTCAAGCTCACCTGTATCGGGGAGCTGTCCGCGGAAGGACCGGAAGGTTCGGAAGGATCGGAAGGATTACCGGGAGGGTGGGATCATTTTCGCGAACAGGCCTGATCCCATTAAATGAAGGCAGGCGGGCTAAATTATTTAAGACATCCGTAATAAATTCTTTTCAGGTCCTCCCGTGGCGGGTAAACCGTTTGCCGACTTTCTGGTCTCCTTTCCCTTCCATGAAGAGCTTCTTTTTTGCCTCAGCACTGATGGTCCTTGCTCACCCTGCCCCGGCAGATGTGTTCGCGGAAATTGATACTCCGAATCCCCTGATTGGAATCGCAAGCGTAGAGGAGTCCCCGCTTGTTCTTGTCGGGTTCGCTCCGGACTCCGGGGCGCAGGAGACAGACTCCGAGTTGCAGGATCTCCGGCAGGATCTTCGCGAGGCGGAGGCAAGATTGCAGGAGACCCGCCGGACTGCTGAGGCCGTTGTGGAGGAGCGAGACGAAGCTCGTGAAGAAGTTGGTGCCCTGACCATGGCGAATCACAGAATGCTGATGGAGATCAGGATGCTGCAAAAGGAAAAGGAGCAGGCCCGACAGGAGGCGGTAGTCTGGAAAGCGCGTGCGGAGGAGAGCATGAAACAAGCTTCCGCGCTGGATGAAGCGGGTGTTGAGATGATCGGCCTCAAGGAGGAGTTCCACGCCCTGAGGCAAGATCTGGTCCGTGTGCGGGAGGAGCTCAAGGATCCGATTGAACGGGCTAGTCTCCGTGAGCAGCTGGTGGCTGCGCGGGCACATGGGGAACGATTAGAAAAGGAGATTGCGGCAGCCCTCAAGAGCGGGGAGGAGGCGAGAAGGGTCGCTTCGCGTGAGAAGAGGGAAATGACGGCCAAGATCATGGATCTGAGTTCAGGTGCAGGAAGTTCAGACCAGCTCCGGGACGATTTGCGAATTTCAAGGGCTGGGCACTTGAAAGCGCTCGTAGACGTAGAATTGCTGAAGAAAAACCTCGGACGTGCCTCACAGAGGGAGGAAAGAGCCCTTACAGCTTTGCGACAGGCTGAGCGGGGTGTCGAGGCCGTGCAGGCCGAAAAGGCCGCAGTGGCGCAATCCCGTATGCAGGTTCAACGTGATCGGGATGAGGCCCGGAAGGAAGTCGACGATTTAAGGAAGCAGATTGCGAAGATGCGTTCCGAGGGGGAGCAATCGCGAGCTTCCGTGGCTCGATTAAATACCGAGCTTGCTAATTCAAGAAGCTCTCATGGTCAGGCCTTGCGATTGGCGGGTCCTGCGGCAGACGAAGCTCGTGGAGAAGGGGTGCACCTTGCTTCCCCGGGGGAGCTGGGTGGGATGGAACGCGGGCAAGAGACACCGCGGGATGCGGCTGGAAACAGGGTGTCGGATCCTGAAGATCCTTGAGTGAAGGCCAGTAGACTAGACGTAGGGTAAAGCCTCGCCCACGCTTGAAGTCCTCTCCTCGTTGTCGAGGAGCTCCTGGATGGGATCCCAGCGCCCACTGATAAGGGCATCACGGGCAGAGTCGGGAATGGCGCAATTGAAAGTGTGGCCAGCGGAGGAGCGAACCTCGAGTTTCTCGACGTCAACGGTGATCTTGGTGGCCGGGTCGGCGTCGACGGCCTCGCGGAGGTGATTGATCTGGTCGGCAGTGAGTGTAACGCAGGGCATGCCTAGGGTGGTTGAGTTGCCAAAGAAGATTTCGGCGAAGGACTCGGCCACGATGGTCTTGAATCCATACTTGTTCAGCGACTGCGGGGCGTGCTCACGGGATGAGCCGCAACCAAAATTCACGCCGGCGAGGAGGACGCTGGCACCGTTGAAGCGCTCTTCGTTGAGCGGGTGGTCGGTCCGCTCGCCGGAGGTGGGGTCGAAGCGGACATCGTAGAAAGCAAACTCCCCGAGGCCGTCAAAGGTAACGCACTTCATGAAGCGGGCTGGGATGATACGGTCGGTGTCGATGTCTGCGCCTGGGATGTGGACTGCGGTCCCGGAGACCGAGGTTATTTTTTCGAGAGCCATGCCGGAAAGGAGTCAGAAAGGAGTGCTCAGGCGGCCGCGGTGGCGGGGTCCACGTTAAAAACCTCACGGGCATCGGCGATGGAGCCGGTGACCGCGGCGGCAGCCACCATGACAGGAGACATCAGGACGGTCCGGCCGGTGGGGGAGCCCTGGCGGCCCTTGAAGTTGCGGTTAGAAGACGAGGCGCAGAGCTGGTCACCGACAAGTTTGTCAGGGTTCATCGCCAGACACATGGAGCAACCTGCAGCGCGCCACTCGAAGCCGGCTTCCTCGAAGACTTTGTCGATGCCTTCCTTCTCACACTGGATGGCGGTGAGTTGAGAACCAGGGACAGCGATGGCCTGCACTTCCTCGGCAACCTGATGGCCCTTGAGGAATCTGGCGGCCTCGCGGAAGTCGGAGATGCGGCCGTTGGTGCACGATCCGATGAAGGCCACGTCAACCTTGACGCCCTTGATCGGAGTTCCCCCGGGGATCTTCATGTAGTCGAGAGCCTCTTGGAAGGACTTGGCCTCGACATGGTCCCTAGCTTGGGTGGGATCGGGGATGGTTTCGCCGATGCTGATGCCCTGGTCCGGTGAGATGCCCCAGGTGACCGTAGGCTCAATGTCGGCGGCGTTGATCTTCACAACGTGATCGTATTCCGCGTCTTGGTCGGAAGCGAACGACTTCCAGTTGTCGACCGCGGCGTCCCACTCGTCTTCTCGCGGGCTGTAAGGACGGCCCTTGAGGAATTCGAAGGTCTTCTCGTCGGGATTGACGTAACCGCATCGCGCACCACCCTCGATGGCCATGTTGCAGACCGTCATACGCTCCTCCATGGTCATGTTATCGAAGAGCTCGCCGGCATACTCGTAGGCGTATCCAATGCCGCCCTTGGCCCCGAGGAGACGGATAATGTGGAGGGTGACGTCCTTTGCGTAGACGCCGGGACGGAGTTCCCCATTCACCTCGATGCGGCGGACTTTGAGAGGTTCCATGGCCATCGTCTGGGTGGCGAGGACGTCCCGGACCTGGGTAGTTCCGATCCCGAAAGCGATCGCTCCGAAGGCGCCATGAGTGGCGGTGTGGGAGTCGCCGCAGGCGATGGTGGACCCGGGTTGGGTAATGCCCTGTTCGGGGCCGACCACGTGGACGATGCCCTGCTTGCCCGAGGCGAGGTCAAAGTAGGTGACTCCGAATTCATCGGCGTTTTCCCGCAGGGCGGTCATCATGTCCGCTGCGAGGGGGTCGGCCGGGGCGTCCTGATTTACAGTAGGGACGATGTGATCGATGGTCGCAAAGGTCCGATGAGGGTATTTCACTTCCAGCCCGAGATCCCGGATCATGCCGAAAGCCTGCGGACTGGTCACCTCGTGAATAAGGTGCGTGCCGATGAAAAGCTGAGTGCGGCCATCGCCCAGAGTGCCCACGGTGTGAGCATCCCAGACTTTCTGGTAGAGGGTCTTTCCCATGTGGTCCCACCTGTGGCGGGGACGGGGAACCTGCTCTGAAATATGCTTTCGGGCAAGTCACAAGTAGATCTGGAACGGATACAGAGATGCCCATAAACTGGGAATTGGGCAGCATATTGCCTCTTCACGGCATGATCCATGCCGCAGCGGGGGGACGGCAAAATTTCCGATTATGAGGATCAGTAGACGTAGTCTGGCCCGCCGAGGGGGTCTTTTGGCGTGATTCGATCCTCTGGAAGCGTATGTTTTCCGAGCTGTGTTTGAGGTGCGTGATAGACCACAGATGGTCGAGAGAGCTCTCCTCGTGCGCATATGCTTCGATAAACGAGAGGAGGAGGAGTCGCGGAGCCTTTTGAACGAACTAGCGGAATTGGTTACTACGCTGGGGATCGGGGTTGTGAGCGACCAGTTGGTGAGAGCCCGGGAGGCCCAGAAGAAATTTCTATGTGGGAAGGGAAAGGCTGAAGAAGTTTGTGACCACGCGCGCGAACTCAAGTGCGACTGTATCATCTTCGATAATCAACTCGCGCCCAACCAGCAGCGGGAGTGGGAAGAAGCGGCCGATATGACGGTCATCGACCGCGAGGAGGTCATCCTGGATATATTCGCACGGAGGGCTCAGACGAGGGAGGCCCGGTTACAGGTGGAGCTGGCAAGGATGGAATACGCTCTCCCGCGGATGGCCCGGATGTGGGGCCACCTTGACCGGGAGGGCGGAGGCGGGTCGGGAGGATCAGCGGCAGCACGGGGGATGGGGGAGCAGCAGATCGAGGTTGACCGCCGCATGGCCCGCAAGCGGATTGACAGGATCAAGGCAGACCTTCTCACTGTGAGAAGGCAACGTGCCACGCAGCGCAAGGAAAGGCAGAAGACGCAAGCTCCTCATGCCGCCATTGTTGGTTATACCAATGCAGGAAAATCGACGTTGTTGAATCACCTTGCCGGGTCGGAGGTTCTGGAAGCGGATATGCTTTTCGCAACTCTGGATCCTACGACCAGGAGAGTTGCTCTTTCAGATGGGCAGGACCTGTTGCTGACGGACACGGTAGGGTTTGTCAGAAATCTGCCTCATCGTCTGGTGGAGTCCTTCAAGGCCACCCTCGAAGAGGCAGTTCTCGCCGATTTCCTTGTGCACGTCATGGACGCCAGCGAACCAGAGCTCGAACGTCTCTGTGGCACCACCCTCAAGGTAATGAAGGAACTTGGCGCCGCGGACAAACCGGTTCTCACGGTCTTGAATAAAATCGACCTCCTCGATGACCCTCACCGGATCAAGGCGCTGGAATCCCAGTTCCCGGACGCGGTTTCCATCTCGGCCAAGAGTGGTGAGGGTATGGAGGATCTTTATCATAAGTTTGTCGACTACCTCGCCAGGGCTGTGTCGCGCAAGCGCTACCGCATTCCCCAACACCGGGGAGACTTAGTGTCCCTAATCCATGCGGAGGCCAAGGTTCTCGGGACATCCTACGAGGGGAATGATGTCATTGTGGAGGCCTTGGTCAGCAGGGAATTGGAGGGACGGCTGGAAGCAGACAGTGCGGTCGGGCACGTATAGAAGTGTCAGGGTATAAATTTCCTTCATTGCCGTGATTATTGATTCTGAGGACGTAGGATGGGGAGGCGGCGCCTGAATTTAATGCTCTCCGCCGGACCTTGGCAGGCACGCTGCACCCGCGACGTGGTTGACTTGGCAAACAGGGCAGGTTCGATTATCTTGCACATGTCGATATTCAATAGACATTAATGAAAGTGACGCAACATGCGGCTTCCTGCTGGGCGCCTCCGGTCCGGACCGTGCTACTGGCCGGAATATTCTCCGTCCAGTCGCTCGCTCAGGAAGAAATTCCGTCAGGGCAGCTACCGGAACCTACGGACTCACGGAAGTATCACGATGAGGCGACACCCTCTCCCAGAATCGAGGGGAAGGCCCCAGGCAAGGCCGTGATCGTCCTCGCGGCACAGGCAGTGGATGAAAAGGATCTTGCCGCAGTAAAGGCGCGTGAGGCGAGAGCCGAAGCTGTCGCGACGGATGTTCGTCTTCAGATCTACCTCGATGAGAAACGGTTCGGGCCGGGGTTTATTGACGGGAAGCCCGGAAAGTTCACTACCAAGGCGGTGCACTCCTACAACCGAAGTGTGGGGCGTCGTCCTGACGACTGGGAGGCTCTAGTGAAAGAGGCTGATCTCATGGTGGGCCAGACTTATGCGTTTGCAATTGTGCCCGAATCCGCCACGGAGTGGGTTAACCCGGATCTTCCATTGGAATATGCCGAGCAGGCAGTGGAAGAACGCATGTCGTATCGGAGCTATCTTGAGTTCATGGCGGAGCGCTATCACACCTCTGAGAGTTTTCTGGTGGCCTTGAACGGAGTAGCGATTACCAGCGGTATTGCGCCTCGCAAAGGACTGAAAGTGCCGAATGTTTCCCCCTTTCTGATCGAGGGTCTGAAAGAGGGAAGGTCTCATGGGGCGGATGTGGGCCTCAGCTCACGGACAGTGGTCATCGACACCATCGGGCGGAACCTCTTCATCTACGAGAAGGGTGCGACTCCGCCAGCGCCTGGGGCCGCGGTGGTTGTCTCAGAGGAGAATGAAAATTATGAGCCTCAGAAGTTAGTTGCTATGTTTCCGATTACTCCGGGGAAACTTGAGCAAACCCATCACGGGGAGTGGGCCATAGCCAACTGTCTTGAGCTTCCAAGCTGGTATTATGACAAACAGCTTCTTGATACTGGGGTTCGTAGCAAGGACCGCAGTAAGGTGCTGCAAATCCCTCCCGGGCCGAACCTGCCCGTCGGCATATTGTGGTCGGGGCTTACCAAGTCGGGAATAGGAATTCATGGCACGGCCAGCCCCCGGACGATCGGACGATCTCTGAGTGCGGGTTGTATTCGACTCGCCAACTGGGATGCGGTGCGTCTTCCAAGTCTCATCCGTCCTGGGGCAAAGGTGGTTGTTCGCTGAGAAGAAGCATCCGGATTTACGCTCGGCAACCCGCGGGGCCCCGGGCACAATAGGCGCTGTGTCCGACCCTGTAATTGTGTCAGAACGATCAATGGTGGAGAAGGGCGCTCTCGTGCGCGCGGTGCTATATGCCGTGGTCATCCTGTATCTTGTGACGGATCTTTTTGTGATTGGAGGCCCCTTGCGACGGTCATTCGCCCGGAGGGCACCAGACAGCGCTGAAGTAGTGGAGGCTGCCAAGGGAGCAGGAGTAGTAGCGCGGATTCACTACCAGCCCATTCTGTTGTCCCAAGTGAATCGCCGGTTGCAGGAAAATCTGTGGCGGACCGGGCGAAAGGAGGAGGGTCTTCCTCGGGAGGAGAGGCTCCTTCTTCGGCGCGCAGCTCTGAACGAACTCATCGATCTACACCTTCTCCGACTCAAGGTCCGCTTCAGCCAATCCGAGGTTCCAGTGGCGGAAGAGGAGATCGCGGTTGAAGTGGCAAGTTTTACCGCCCGCTTTCCCAGTGAGCAGGCATATCTTGATTCGCTTCAGGACATGGGTTGGAGCGAAAAGGAGCTGCGTTTCAGAATAGCGGCAAGAATCCAGCAAGAAAAATACCTCGCCAGCATGATCGACGTCACGGTCGGCGAGGAAGAGGCGGAAGTTTGGTATGAGGAGAACCGAGAACAGCTGGGACACCCGGACCGGGTGCGGGCGAGGCATATATTTCGATCGACTGTCGGCATGGGAGCGGCCGAGGCGGAGGAGGTGGCGACAACGCTGGAGGAAGCGCGAGAAGCATTGTCCAGGGGGGCCGAATTTGCCGAATTAGCCCGTCGTATCAGCGAGGACAGGAAAACGAGCGGAAGCGGGGGTAGTCTAGGGTGGTTACAGCCTTCCCGTGTCCCCGAAGGTCTCGAGGAAGCTCTCTTTAAACTGGAACCCGGCAACCCTGTCGTGGTCCAAACCGGCATGGGGTGGCACCTTCTGGAAGTCCTAGAGAAAAGGAAGCCGAGGGAGCGAACATTCGCGGAGGCACGAGAGGAGGTTCTGCTTGCCCTTGAGGCGGTCAAACGGAGGGATGGACTGAGGGAATACCGCAGGGGCCTTCGGGAACGGGAGAAAAACCATATTGAGGTTTTTTTCGACGTTCTCGAGCGCGGCCTGTGATCAGGGTTCCCCCGCCCTCAAAAAACAAGGCCGGCGTCTTCACGCCGGCCCTGCTGTAAAATGATCTATTACTTGGTTGTTCAGTTCCCGGGTTGGGGCTGCTTGAGAAGATCGGAAGGGCTTTCACCATCCCATGCATCGGCTTGGGCCGAGAGGATATCGTTTTTGGACCCATCCAGCACTTTGTAGTCGCTGATTCGCATGCGCATCGCCTTGGCAGCTCCGTCGATCCTTACGACCACTACCTTGTTGTCCCACGTGTTCGGGTCCCACTCGGAACTGTTCTTCTTGTAGCCATCAAGAATAATCGGGCGGCTACCAGTGTCGAGGTTGGTCTGGTCAGTGATGTAAGCCCAGTGGGCATCACCTTGCTGAAGGACCTGCTCGGCCTGAATCCGGCCTCCCTCCTTAACCTTATCGTCCGGCGCAGCCTTGTTTGCAACGGCTGAATTCTTCACCCAGAAGATCGTCTCAGATTCTGTGTCTCCGGAGAGAAACATCTGCCTGAAGAAGTCATTTGAATACGTTGTTCCGGTTCCTCCCTCCGAGACATATTCGGCGGTATCCTCGCTGGGATATTGACCGTCAAAATCTGTGGCGAACGAATCGAGAGCCAGCTTAACCTGCTTTGAATTGCTGATGGCCTCCGCAAGTGCGGCGCGTTTCAGAGCCTTGAAGATCTGCGGGGTGGCAAGGGCGGCGAGGGCGACGATAATCGCGATCACGACCAAGAGCTCCACCAGGGTAAAGCCCTTCCGTCTGCTGCTTTTTGCAATGTTCATATGTAATCCGGGTTTCTTTTTTTTAAATGTGCTCCGCGCGGTAACGCGGGTCAAGTCTGCCTGCAGGTTAAGCCTTCAGACAAGCGGCGGGATACTAGCTTTCTGCCCCTGCCTCACAAGGGGAAAAGCTCAGGAGCTACCCAAATCGGGTAAAGATGTGCCGAGTGCCTGCCCGGCGGCGAGGATGGCCTCGCGCTGTAATGCCACAAGATTCTCAATCCCGTTCCGAGAAAGTTCGAGCATCTCCTGCATTTCGCTGGAGGTGAAAACGCTCTCCTCCCCGCTTCCCTGGAGCTCAACAAAATTTCCGTCCTCCGTCATGACAACATTAAAGTCGACCGAAGCATCCCGGTCTTCGGGGTAGTTGAGATCGAGAATCGGGAGCCCATTGCAAACGCCGGCGCTGACTGCCGAGACCAGCTGGGTGAGTGGGAAGTCGGTGAGCCTCCCGTTCTCGATCAGCCGGTTCAGTGCAATGGCAAGGGCAACACAGCCCCCGGTTATGGAGGCCGTCCGGGTGCCTCCGTCGGCCTGAAGGACATCACAATCAACCCAGACGGTTCGGGATCCTAGTTTCTTCAGGTCGGTCACGGCCCTGAGGGCACGACCGATCAGACGTTGGATTTCCGAAGAGCGGCCATCAAGTTTCCCCCGGCTGATATCGCGTGATTTCCGGTCATGGGTTGAGTAAGGAAGCATGCTATACTCGGCGGTCAGCCATCCTCCGGCAACAGCCTGAGCCTTCATCCAGCGAGGGACGTCCTCCTGAATCGTTGCAGCACAGATGACACGAGTGTTGCCAAAATTGACGAGCACCGAGCCCGTGGCATGGGGCGCAACGTTGGGCACGAAGGAAACAGGGCGGAGTTGATCGGGAGCGCGACCATCTGGGCGGGGCATGGGGGGAGCCTAGTCAGAGGAGTAGGTGCCGCAAGGGGGGAAACGGGAAAGGAAGTAATATTCTGGCTTTCACACTTTCACATTTCGCGGAGGATCCGGTAAGGTAGACGGGTGGGACAAGCCGGGGAAGACGTCGAAAAATGGGCTTCCGATGTCATTTTCGGACGGGCTCGGGGCATGGGGGCTGCAGTAGCACGGTTGCTCTTCAGATTACTCTCCTATGTTTTCGGAATGGTAGTTCAGAGCCGCCTTTTCCTCCATCGGAAGCGCTGGAGGCAACAGGCCCAGTTAGGGACCCGGGTTGTAAGCGTGGGGAACCTCACGGTTGGGGGGACTGGCAAGACCCCAGTGGTCGAGCTGCTTGCTCGTTCCCTGCGGGAGCGAGGCCGTAAGGTTGCCATTCTCAGCAGAGGTTATAAAAGCCGAAAGCTTGATGAACCCCAGCGATGGTCTGATCTCAGTCTCGCGGAGCGAGCAGGGCTCCCGAAGATTGTCAGTGATGGGGAAGAGTTGCTTCTGGACGCCGTGTTCGCGGGGGATGAACCCTACATGCTGGCAAAAAACCTCAAGGGCGTGCAAGTAGTGGTAGATAAGAACCGGGTCAAGGCCGGACGCTTCGCCGTTAAGGAAATGGGTGCGGATATTCTGGTTCTCGACGATGGATTGCAATATCTCGCCCTGGATCATGAGTATGATCTTGTCCTCGTTGACCAGAATGCGCCGTTCGGGACCTCAGCGCAGGCTCTTCTGCCCCGGGGAACATTACGGGAGCCCCCCCGGAACCTCTGCCGCGCGAGCCACATCATGGTGACCAAGTGCCGCGGGCTGACGGACGAGAGCCTTCTCTCTACGCTGCGAGATCATAACCCCTCTGCGGAGGTTATGCAGGCAACCCATGCACCAAAATATCTCGAGCAGGTTTTTGGAGGTAAGACCCTCGCTCTGGAGGAGCTTGAGGGAAAATACGTCGCCGCCATCAGCGGGATAGCGGTGCCGGAGAGTTTCGAGACGTTGCTGCAAAAGCTTGGCGCGCAGGTTGAGTTTCACCGGGTTTTCCCCGATCACCACCACTTCAGACAGGATGAAATCGATCGATTCATGACCCGCTGCGTTGAACGGGATATCGAGTTAATTGTCACGACGGAAAAGGATGCTGTGCGCTTCCCAATGCCCGGTGAGCTTGATGTTGATATTTATTTTTTACGTATCGAGGTGGAAATCATCGAGGGTCAGGATGTATGGGACCGCTTTATCGGTCATCTCGTGGAGTCGGGAGAAAAATCCGCAGCGGATTGGACAGAGGACCGGCTAATGCTGGATCCCATAGGTTCTTGAGCCAATCCAGGTTGACCACTACCTTCTAGATAGAACGAGAGCTGAGGCGGGAAAATGCAGGAGACGGAATGGATCGTAGCGGAAGTGCCGGAGGGGGTTAGCTCCGGCTCTCACGGACGTGACGACCTGCCGTTCATATTGCGTATCCTTCTCGCGCAGCGCGGGCTCACCGATGCCGGGCACCTTGAGGCATTTCTTCGTCCACGCCTTCGGGACCTGAGCAACCCTTTTGAACTGCCGGACATGGATCTGGCGGTCCGAAGGATCCTGCAGGCGGTAGATAGCGGTGAGCCCACGTGTATCTTCGGTGACTATGACGTGGACGGCATTACATCCGTGACGATCCTTGCCGAACTTCTTTCGGCTTACGGGTTGCAAATCCAGACGTTCATCCCGATCCGGGGACAGGAGGGGTATGGGCTGAGTGATCTTGCGATGGAGCGCTGTCTCGGGTCCGCACAGAGGCCTTCCCTTTTGATCACGGTTGATTGCGGCACGGCGTCCGGTGAGCAGATACAGAAACTGGCAGCTCAGGGGATAGAAGTGATCGTTGTAGACCATCATGAATCAGGTCCGGGTGGCCGGCCCCCTGCCGTGGCTGTCGTTAATCCGAAGCTCGGGGACGCCTATGGGTATCTCTGCTCTGCAGGGGTGGTTTTCAAACTTGCCCATGCGCTTCTCAAGACGCGGCAGATTGAGGGGGTAGACCTCAAGGAATTGCTGGATCTTGTGGCAGTGGCGACGGTTGCGGACATCGTTCCTCTGGTCGATGAGAACCGGCTGCTGGTTCGTCATGGATTACAGCGGTTACCGCGGACAACCAACCCGGGATTGAGCGCACTGATGGAGGTCAGCGGGATGAATGGATACGTCAGCAGCAGCGACGTGGGCTTTCGGATTGGGCCCCGGATCAATGCGGCAGGCCGGATGGATGCACCCGAGGATGCCCTGACCGCCCTGATGACAGATTCCGGAGAGGTGGCAGCGGCGATGGCGGAGCAGTTGGACGAGCACAACAGGAGGCGCCAGAAGCATGAGAAGCAGATGCAGGGGGAAGCCCTCGAGGTTCTGAGCAATGGAGCTGGCAGTGAGGCGCCCGTGATTGTTGTCGGATCAAGGCGGTGGCACCCTGGGGTGGTTGGTATTGTCGCCTCCAGACTCATGCGGGCCTATCATAAGCCTGCATTCGTGATTGCCTTCGGGGAGGACGGACTAGGCAAGGGAAGTGGTCGTAGTATAGAAGGGGTTTCACTGGTGAGGGCGATCGATGCGTGTGGAATGTTTCTTGAGTCGGGAGGAGGGCACCACATGGCAGCAGGAATTAGTCTCTACGAGGACAGGATGGATGAATTTAGGCAGGCTTTTGGTAATTACGTTCTGCAAACCACAACTGCTGAGGATCGCCGCCCACGCCTGCATATAGACGTGGAGGTGCCATTTGAGGAGCTATCGCTGGATTTTCTCGCCAGTTACGAGCTCCTGCAGCCCTTTGGTTCAGGGAATCCTCAGCCTGTCTTCATGTCTCGCGACGTCTGGCTCACGGAGTCCCCGCGCCACTTGAAAAACCAGCATCTTAAGCTTTCTCTCAGGCAGGGACTTGTTGAGCGGGATGCTATTTTCTTCGGAGCTGGGGATCGTGAACTCCCTGATCCGCCATGGGATGTGGCGTTTACAATAGATCGGAACTTTTTCCGGGGACGCCTCTCTCTGCAGGTGAGCGTGAAAGATATCCGTCGGGCTGAATGAAGACGGGCAATTTCGTGCGGATCATGAGATCGCTGCCTCGGGGAAAGAAAAAGCAGGAGGGGAAATGAACAAATGGACTCCAGACTTTCCGCTCTCCTCCCTTGAACTGTTTCAGCAAAAGGAGGTGCAAGCCTTGGCGGAGGCTAACCTCCACGTTCTCGAGGACCTCTTAAACTGGTTTCCCCGGCGATACGAAGACCGCCGTGCTTTTGATGCCTTTCCGGTGCAGGTCGGTGGCGAGGCGGTGTGTGTGCGGGGGGTGGTAGTCGATTCCGCGAGAAGAAGATTCGGGGGACGTCGTCAATTCTACGAGATTGTGGTGGAGGGCGCTGGGGACAGCCTCCTTTCCTCGAGCAGGCTCACCTGCCGTTGGTTCAACATGCCATACCTGCACCGGATGGTGGCCGTCGGGCATGAGGTCGTTCTCTATGGGAAACCCAAGGAGCAGGGATCGCGGGTGGTCATTGATCACCCGGAATTTGAAGTGGTGCAGGATGACGGGGGGCCGTCCATCCATCTTGAACGGATTGTTCCGATCTATCGCAATATATCAGGGATCCCGCCACGGCGTCTCAGGGAACTGCTCCATGAGTTGCTGGGTCGCTCCGAAATGGACTGGGGCGAGGGATGGAGTCCTGTCTTTGGGGGCCATTCCAAGGGGGAGATGCTGCGGGAGGTTCATTTTCCGGAAGAAATGGAGAGGGTCCCCCTCGCCAGACGTAAATTCGCACTTGAGGAGTTCTTTCTTCTTCAGCTGCGGGTTCTCTGGCGGCGACGAAAGTTTCGCGCTCAACCCGGAAGAATTCAGGGCCGAAAGACCGCGCTCCTGCGCTCCTTTTATGAAAGCCTCCCGTTTGATCTGACGGGTGCCCAGAAGCGCAG
>MDTD01095909.1_pt1 | contig 17467 bp, 11 predicted proteins | sample 811221 | NCBI WGS metagenome assembly MDTD01 (sample SAMN05326646, study PRJNA326480) | marine metagenome | isolation source: seawater | place: Pacific Ocean: South West | collected 2011 | reverse complement strand
CTATAAATGCCTCTTGAGGAATTTCAACTTTTCCAAATTGTTTAGACCTTGCTTTACCTTTCTTCTGTTTTTCTAAAAGTTTTCTTTTTCTATCAGTTGCTCCTCCTCCATGAATTTTAGTAAGAACATCCTTTTTAAAACCTTTAATTGTTTCTCTTGCAATTATTTTTCCACCAATTGCAGCTTGCACGGGTATCATAAAATTATGTCTTGGAATTAAATCTTTTAATTTTTCACAAACTTCTCTTCCTGTTCTTTGTGCAAAATCTTTGTGTATCATCATAGCTAGCGCATCAACAGGCTCACCATTAACAAGTATACTAAGTTTAACAAGATTTCCCTCTTTATGCCCAATTATTTCATAATCAAAGCTTGCATAACCACTTGTCATAGATTTTATTCGATCATTAAAATCAAATACCACCTCATTTAAGGGTAGCTCATAACTTAAAACAGCTCTATTTCCTGAGTAAGTCAGATTAGTTTGTACACCTCTTTTATCCTGACATAATTTTATAATTGACCCAAGGTACTCATCGGGAGTGATTACAGTTGCTTTAATCCAAGGTTCATCGATAGATCTAATTAATGTGGGATCTGGTAAACTTGATGGATTTTGTAAATCAACAATATCTCCTTTATTCAAATTTATTTTATATACTACCCCCGGTGTCGTTGTAAGTAAATTAACATCAAATTCTCTCTCTAATCGCTCTGTAATTATTTCAAGATGGAGTAATCCTAAAAATCCACATCTAAAGCCTAGCCCTAATGCTGATGATGACTCTGCTTCAAATGAAAAGCTTGAATCGTTTAATTGTAATTTTGCTAAACCATCTTTAAGTTTTTGATATTCTGAACTATCGACTGGAAACAAACCACAGAAAACCACTGGTTTGCTTGGCTTAAAACCTGGCAAAGCTTCAATTTTAGGATTAGATGCATCACAAATTGTGTCACCCACTTTTGTTTCTGACAAAACTTTTATTCCCGTCGTTATAAAACCTATCTCTCCTGTGTTAAGTTCACTAATATCTTTTGGTTTTGGTGTAAAGACACCTACTTTCTCAACAATATAATCTCGATTAGTTGACAACATTTTAATTTTCATATTTTTAATTATTTTACCATTAATAACTCTCACAAGAATAACTACTCCTAGATAAGTATCATACCAACTATCAACTAATAAACATTTCAAGTCTTTATCAATTTCTCCTTTGGGTCCAGGTAGTTGATTTATTATTTGCTCTAAAATTTCCTCAACTCCCTCACCAGTTTTTCCAGAGCACGGAACTGCATTTTCTGTATCAATTCCAATAACATCCTCGATTTGTTTTTTAGTTTTTTCTAAATCAGATGCAGGAAGATCAATTTTATTTAATACAGGAATAATTTCATGATTAATATCTAGTGCTTGATAGACATTTGCTAATGTTTGTGCCTCAACCCCCTGCGTACTATCAACAATTAGTATAGAGCCTTCACATGCATACAAAGACCTACTTACTTCATAACTAAAATCTACATGGCCAGGTGTATCGATAATGTTAAGTATGTAGTCTTTTCCATTTTTTGCCTTATAATTTAATTTAACAGTTTGAGCTTTGATTGTAATGCCCCTTTCTCTCTCTATGTCCATCGAATCTAAAACTTGCGATTTCATCTCTCTTTCGGACAGCCCCCCACATCTGTGTATTATCCTGTCAGCTATTGTTGATTTGCCATGATCTATATGGGCAATAATTGCAAAGTTTCTAATATTTTCAATAATGCTCATTTTAATTTTTAGGATCGAATTTTAGCGCCAGTTTTATTTTCTACTGTTTTTATAATTAAGTTATTTATTCTCTCTAAATCACTATCATTTAAAGTTTTTTCAGAAGATTGTATTGTCACACTAATTGCAATTGATTTCTGATTGTTGGGAATATTTTCACCTTCGTAAACATCAAAAACTTTGATGTTGCTAATAAGCTTTTGATCAACACTAGAAATAATGTTTATTAATTCTTGCGCATTCACATCTTTGTTGACTACAAATGCGAAATCTCTTTCTGATTTTTGAAAATCTGAAACTGCAAATTTAGTTTTTTTGTCATTTAATGTTTTCGTCGAAAGTTTTAAATTTTCCAAAAAAATTTCAAAACCAACTAAATTGTCGGTTTTTATACCAATATTTTTTAAAATATTAGGATGAATTTCACCAAAGTATGCTGCAACTTTATCTTTGTCTTGATTTAAGAAAATTCTACCAGACTTACCTGGATGATAATAATTAGGAGCTTCATTATCAATAAAAAATTTTTCACTATTATAACCTGCTTCGATCAAAGTTTGCACTACATCCCTTTTTGCATCAAAAATGTCTATGTTTCTCTCTTTTTCAATCCAAGAAAGTCTGGATTTTTTGCCTGATGACAAACCACCAATGACTGTCTTTTGTTCACCTGGATTAAATCCAGTAAAAATAGGACCTATCTCAAATATTGATAAATCTTTAAAACCCCTATCCAAATTTTTACTCATGTACATAATTAAATTTGAGAATATCGAGTTTCTTAAAACTCCTAATTCAGAACTTATTGGGTTTACGATTTTAATTTCTTTATTTGTTCCCTTAAAATGATTGTTATAATTTGAGTCTGCAAATGACCAGGTTATTGTTTCTAAAAAGCCCTTAGAGGCAATTGCCCTTTGTAAAAAATGAAATAATTTTTGAGATTGAGTTAAGGTAGATTTAGATCTCTCTTTAACTGGATCGACAGTCTTTATTTTATCATAACCACTTATTCTTACTAACTCCTCAACAATATCAATTTCTTGTGAAATATCTGGTCTCCAAGAAGGAACTAATAGCTTCAAAAAATTTTTTTCTTTTTTACATGAAAAACCAAGATCATTTAAAATTTTGATCATTTCTTTTTCAGAAATTTTAAATCCGGTTATATTTTGAAATAAATTGACATCAAAATTGATGTTTCTATTTTTATACGACCCAATTTTTTGGACATCGATTTTACCAATTTCACCACCACAAATTTCTTGAATAAGTGATGCTGCCTTTTTTAATCCAGTCTCAATGGAAAGAGGATCAATTCCTCTTTCAAATCTGAATTTCGCATCTGTATCAAGATTTAATTTTTTTGCTGTGTTTCTTATGGATCTTGGATCAAAATAAGCTGACTCTAATAATATATTTTTTGTATTAAACTCTGTCCCTGATCTTGTGCCACCAATAATACCTCCCAATCCCAAAACTCCTTTGGCGTCACTTATAACACACATGCCTTTTTCTAGTTTATAAGTTTTATTATCCAAAGCAGTGAATTCTTCACCAGATTTAGAATTTCTCACAATTATACCTTTTTCAATTTTGTCGGCATCATATGCGTGTAAAGGACGATTTATATCAAGCATTACATAATTTGTTATATCAACTATTGCCGAAATCGGTTTTTGATTTATTGAAATTAATTTATCTTTAAGCCACTGAGGGCTTTCGGTATTTTTAACATTTTTAATTAAACAACTGCCAAAAGCGCTGCATCCATACCCTTTTTCTTTGATGATTTTAATATTTAAAACTTGTTTTGTTTTAAATTTCAATTTTTTGTTTTTGGGATTAATTAATTTTCCAAAACCTGATGCTGCAAGATCTCTGGCTATTCCTTGAACACCAAGACAGTCTGGTCTATTCGGAGTAATTGATAAATCAATTAGATTTGATTTTGTTTTTGAAAAATAGCTCTTGCCAATATTTTTTATATGTTTTTTTGATAATTCAATAATTCCCTCACCCTCATCAGATAAATTTAATTCAAACTCAGAACAGAGCATTCCACAAGAAGTAACACCTCTAATTTTGGCTATTTCTAATTTTATTTTAGTCTTGGGAATAATTGCTCCTGGCGGTGCATATATGGTGATTAGTCCTTCTCGGGCGTTAGCTGCACCGCATACAACTTTTTTAAGATCTCGCTCTCCAATATTTACATCGCAAATTTTTAGACGATCTGCGTTAGGGTGTTTTTCTACCTTAATAATTTTTGCAACCTTGAATAACTGATTTTCACCTGAAAGACTTTCTACACTCTCTACCTCCAATCCAATATTGGTAAGTTGTTCTAAAAGATTTTTCTCTTTTAAATGAGTTTTTAAATGATCTTTCAACCAATTAAATGTAATTTTCATCTACTTAAACCTCTGTAGTTTGTAGGTACATCTAAGGGATCGAATCCAAAATGATTTAGCCATCTATAGTCACAATCAAAGAAAGCTCGTAGATCATTAATGCCATATTTTAACATGGCCAGCCTATCAATTCCTATTCCAAATGCATAACCTTGGAACTTTAATGGATCTACTTTTACGTTTCTCAAAACATTTGGATGAACCATTCCACATCCTAAAATTTCGAGCCACTGGTCACCTTCACCTATGATTATTTTTCCATCTTTCATTTTATATCCAATGTCAACTTCAGCAGATGGCTCTGTAAAAGGAAAATGACTTGGTCTAAATCTCATTTTGATTTTTTTGATTTCAAAAAACTCTTTGATAAAATAGTTTAGACAACCTTTTAAATGGCCCATATTTATATTCTTATCTATATGTAGACCTTCAACTTGGTGAAACATTGGTGAATGTGTTTGATCACTATCAGATCTATAAGTTCTCCCTGGTGCAATAATTTTAAAAGGTGGTTTATTTTTTTGCATTGTTCTAATTTGAACAGGTGATGTATGAGTTCGTAATAATTTCTCTTTTTTATCATCCAGATAAAACGTATCGTGCATATCTCTAGCAGGATGATTATCGGGTGTATTTAAAGCTGTAAAATTATTGTATTCATTCTCAACATCAGGTCCTTCCTCTACACTAAAACCTATTTCAGAAAATATAGAAGATATCTCATCAATTGTTTGTGATACAGGGTGAATTTTACCTCTTACAAACGGTCTTTCGGGAAGAGTAACATCGATTTTTTCTCTTTCTAATTTTTCATTAATATTTGCATTTTGAATTTCGTTTATTTTTAGATTAATTATATCTTGAAGTTCATCCTTTATTATATTCAAGTCAGAAGCAAATTTTTTTCGTTCAGAAACATTGATAGTTCCAATTTTTTTAAATTGTGAAGAAATTAAACCATTTTTTCCAAACAGATTTGATTTTATATGATTTAATTCATGAAGGTCTAACTTACCCTTAAGTTTTGATAAAAATTCATCTCTTATTTTTTTTAGATCAGACATTCTTACAGATTATTTCTTCGGTGAAATAAAACAATAGTGAAGATTAATTTAATGCAGATTGTGCTTTTTGAATGATAGTTTTAAAGGCTTCTGGGCTATCATAAGCTATTTCGGCAAGAATTTTTCTATCAATTTTTATTCCACTCTTATTTAGTCCATTTATAAATTTAGAATAAGTTAGACCCTCAGCTCTCACACCTGCATTTATTCTCTGAATCCATAATGATTTGAAGTCTCTTTTTTTATTCCTACGATCTCTATATGCATATTGCATAGCTTTTTCCATGGCTTGCTTTGCCACTCGAATCGTATTTTTTCTTCTCCCCCACTGACCTTTAACAGCCTTCAAAACTTTTTTGTGTTTTGCTCGACTTGTTACACCTCTTTTAACTCTTGCCATTTTAACCCCTTAAACTATATGGCATATACGATTTAACAATTTTTCCATCTTGTTTTGACATCGTAGTTGTGCCTCTTAATTTTCTTATTTGTGAGTTTGTTCTTTTTATCATGCCGTGTCTTTTGCCAGCTTGGGCCATTATTACTTTTCCTCTTGCCGAGATCTTAAATCTTTTTTTTGCTGAGCTTTTTGTTTTGAGTTTTGGCATAATTGAGCGATCTTATACAAAGAAAGTGTTAAATTTACAACCTCTATTAAAGCTTATAAAGGCTGAATAACCATTATCATTTGTTTGCCATCAAATTTTGGATGTAATTCTACTTTACCTATGTCTTTCATATCTTCTTTTATTTTGCTCATTAATTCATTTCCTAAATGTGAATGTTGTAATTCTCGTCCTTTAAACCTAATGGTAAATTTTACTTTATCTCCTTTGGCAATAAATTTTTTGGCATTTTTGACTTTAAATTCATAATCGTGGGTTTCTGTAACTGGTCTCATTTTAATTTCTTTTAGTGAAATAATCTTTTGTTTCTTTTTAGCAAGGTTTGCTTTTTTTTGAGCATCATATTTATATTTACCCATATCCATTATTTTACAAACTGGCGGGTTTACATTTGGTGCTATCTCAATTAAATCTAATCCTTGATTTTTTGCTTTTTGAATAGCTTCATTGGTATTTAATATTCCTAAATTTTCACCATCACTAGCTATCACTTGAACTTCAGGTGATGAGATTCTGTTATTTGACCTAGGACCCCTCTCCTTTGTTCTTCTTTGAAAATAATTTTGCTTGAAATCTGCCACTAATTTGAGAACGCTTTATTCAATTCTGAGAATTTTTTTAAGAATATATTTAATTCCATATTTTCTTGTTTATTAGAATCCAATCTTCTAATCGTTACTGAGTTAGTGTCAACTTCTTTTTTACCACAAATTAACAAAAGCGGGACTTTTGCAAGAGAATGTTCTCTAATTTTATAATTTAAATTGTGATTTTTCAAATCAACTATTGAACTCATTCCTGCATTTTTAATTTCTTTTGATACTTTTTTTGCATACTCTTCAAAATCTTCTGAAATTGGGATAACAACTGTTTGTAATGGTGAAATCCAAAATGGAAATTTTCCTGCATAATTCTCAATCAAAATTCCAATAAATCTCTCGAGTGATCCAAATAATGCTCTATGTAACATCACTGGAACTTTTTTTGTTCCATCTTTATCAACATAAGAAGCGTCTAATCTTCCTGGCAAATTCAAATCAACTTGAAGTGTACCACATTGCCAGTCTCTACCAATTGCATCTCTCAAAACAAATTCTATTTTTGGACCATAGAAAGCTCCCTCACCTTTGTTGATAGTATATTTTAATTTTGAGGCTTTTACTGCTTCTAATAATGATGCTTCAGCTTTGTCCCAAACTTTATCCTCTCCAACTCGTATTTCTGGTCTATCAGCATATTTTAAAACTACATTTTCAAAACCTAAATCTTTATAGATATCCAAAATTAAATTTGTCACGTTCAAACATTCGCTAGTTATTTGATCTTCTGAACAAAATATGTGCGCATCATCTTGCGTAAATGCTCTTACTCTTAAAAGACCATGAAGAGCACCAGAAGGTTCATAACGATGAACTTTTCCAAATTCTGTAATTCTTAATGGTAGGTCTCTATAGCTTTTTAGTCCTTGATTAAAAACTTGTATATGACCTGGACAGTTCATTGGTTTTATGGCAAAAACTTTTTCATCAGGGGTTTCCGATGTATACATGTTTTCACCGTATTTTTCCCAGTGTCCTGATTTTTCCCATAATAATCTATCTAATACTTCTGGAGTATTTACTTCTCTATAACCCGCAGCATCCTGACGTGCTCGCATATAATTAATTAATTTTTGAAACAAAGCCCATCCCTTTTCATGCCAAAAAACAGATCCGGGGCTCTCTTCTCTGAAATGGAATAAATCCATTTCCTTACCAAGTTTTCTGTGATCTCTTTTTTCAGCTTCTGCAATTCTTTCTAAATAATCGTCTAAATCCTTTTGTGTTGCCCAACCTGTTCCATAAATTCTCTGTAACATTTCATTATTTGAGTCACCACGCCAATAAGCTCCTGCGACTTTTGTTAATTTAAAAGCTTTACCAATTTTACCTGATGATAAAAGATGTGGACCTCTACATAAATCATACCAAGTATCTCCATGATGATAGATGGACAGTTCTTCACTTTTAGGAATACTTTCAATTATTTCAGCTTTATAATTTTCACCAATTTTTTTAAAATGATCTATTGCTTTTTTTCTATCCCAAACCTCTCTCCTTGTTTTTATATCCTTATCAATTATTTCAGACATTCTTTTCTCAATTTTTTTTAGATCATCTTCTGTGAATGGCTCTTTTCGAGCAAAGTCATAATAAAAACCATTTTCAATTACTGGTCCTATAGTCACTTGGGTACCAGGGTATAATTCCTGTACTGCCATCGCCATTATATGTGCAGTGTCATGCCTGATTACTTCTAATCCCTCTTGATCTTGTGCAGTAAAAATCTTAACAGAACTATCATTCTCAATTAAGAAATATAAATCTTTTAGTTCACCATTAACACTCATTACCAGTGCTCTCTTTGCTAATGATTTACTTATTTTTTCAGCAACTTCCAATCCACTAACTTTTTTCGGAAAATTTAAATTATTTCCATCTGGTAAGGTTATTATTGGCATTTAATTTAGTAATCTTTTATACTCTGAATATGTAGAAAAACACATTTTTTCAACATTAAATTTTTTAATTATATTTTTTCTACCCTCTTTGCCCATCAATTTCAAAGAAGTTTCATCCATCATCACAGCCTTTATTATTTTTTTACTTAAAGACTTTGAGTCTCCAGACTTAAACAAAAATCCTGTTTTATCATTGATTATTGTTTCATTTGATCCACCAATATTACTAGCTATTATAAGCTTTTCCATAGACTGTGCTTCAACAGCCACTCTTCCAAAGGCCTCTGGTTCTATTGATGCTGATACGATAATGTCTGAAACTTTATAAGCTAAAGCCATATCTTTACAATGATCTATGAATTTTATTTGATTTGTTAAGCGATATTGTTCACTCAACCGTACTAATTTTTTTTTATATAAATCTCTTCCTTGGTCACTTCCTAATATTACCACATGGAAGGCCTCATATCCTAATTCGATTTTTACAAGATTTATTGCTTCTATAAAAAGCTCTTGTCCTTTCCAAGATGTAAGTCTTCCAGGCATCAAAATTATTTTCTTTTCTTTGTTAATTTCCCACTTTTTCAAAAGTTTTATTTCATCATTTTCTAACTTTGTTGAAGGATCATAATAATCAACGTTGATACCTCTAAAAATTACTAGAAATTTTTTTTTAAAATTCAAAAACTCTGAATAATTTTCTTTAATATGTGAAAAAATAAAATTTGATCCAGCAATTATTAAATTAGATCTCACCATAACTGAGTTATAAAATCTTTTTATTTTTCCGTTAAAATTGTATGTTCCATGAAAGGTTGTTACAAATTTAGCTTTTGTTAGTTTAGTTGCCAGTAAACAGGACCAAGCAGGAGCACGACTTCTAGCATGAACAATAGATATATTATAAAATAAAATTATACCTACTAAAAAAATTGCATTTAAAAATATCAAAAAAGGATTTTTACTATGAACTGGAAGTCTAATTATTTTAACTTTTTTTTTATTTATAAATTTTAAAAGTTCTCCACCACTTGTAACAATGAAAGATTTACAGTTCTTTTCTGGTAGATAGTGAGCAATATCATAACAACCAGTTTCAGCACCTCCAAAACCAAGCTTTGGTATTACCTGCAAAACTTTTAAATTAGATGACATCTGATAAGATTATATAATAATAGATACAACTTATAAACTTTAATGACTAAATATAATTATTTAAATATTAATAAAACAAAAAAAATCAGATTCCTTAAGAATATTAAAAAAAATAATACCTTTATTGTTTTTTTACATGGTTTCATGTCTGATTTGGAAGGGAAAAAACCCAAAACTTTTTTGAAATTTGCAAAAAAATATAATTATGGTTTTCTTGCCCTTGAGTACTCTGGCCACGGAAATTCCTCTGGTGAATTTACTAAAGGAAATATTACAAAATGGTCTTTGGAGACTAAAATTTTAATAAAAAAAATAGTAAAAAGAAATAATTTTATTTTAATTGGTTCAAGCATGGGAGCATGGATTTCACTAAATCAATTTAAATTTTTTAAAAAACAAATTAAAGGATTTTTAGGCATAGGATCTGCCCCAGAATTTTTAGAGGAATTGATGTGGAAAAAATTTTCTAAAAGTATGAAGAATGAGATAAAAAAAAAGGGGTTAATAAAATTAAAACATGGAGATTATGAATATCCTATATCCTATCAACTTATAAAAGATGGAAGAAAGAATAAAGTTTTAAATAAAAAAATTTATCAAAAGTTAAAAGTAACAATGGTACATGGAAATAAGGATAAATCTGTACCTATTATTTACTCAAGGAAAGTTTTAAAAATTTTTAAAAATGCAAAAAAAAAACTCGTCCTTGTAAAAAAAGGGGATCACAGCCTTTCATCTAGGGAAGGTTTAAGTCTACTAAAAAAAGAACTTAAATCAATATTAACTGACACGTTTAACTTTTGATTTAAGAGAAATTGGGTTTTTAAGTTTGTTTAACATTTCTTTTGGACAAACCTGAATAAAATTCTTTACTTCTTCATCAAAATTTTCAATTATTTTTTTTGATATATCTGATTTAGTTTCGTTAAAATGTTCTTTAACAAGTTTTTTTAAAAAATTAAACCAATATTCAGTCTCGACACTTTGCCAAACTACTGATTCTGGGTTTACTTTTTTTTCAAATTCTTTTGATTGATCATATATAAAAGCCATACCACCTGTCATACCTGCAGCAAAGTTATCTCCAACTGATCCCAGAACCACAACTGTTCCACCAGTCATATACTCACATCCATTTGAATCACATCCCTCAATGACTGTAGTTGCGCCTGAGTTCCTTACTGCAAACCTATCTCCTGCTTGACCGGCAGCAAAAAGTTTACCAGAAGTTGCTCCATAAAGAACTGTATTTCCAATAATTGTATTTTCATTAGAAATCAGATTACTTTCGTCTGATAATTTGATAGTTATAGTGGCTCCTGATAATCCTTTTCCGACATAGTCATTTGCATCACCTTTAAGAACAAGCTTAAGACCTTTAGATGAAAAAGCTCCAAATGATTGACCTGCAGAGCCTTTGAAATTCAAAATTAAAAAATTCTCATTTAATTTATCATAACCATATTTTTTATAAAGATGGTGGGAAATTCTCGTACCAACTGCTCTATTGGTATTTTTTATAAAAAATTCATTATCAATCGTCTCGGAATTATCTAAAGATCTCTCTATATCAGGCCAGATTTGTTGATCTAAAGTTTCTGGAACTTTATTAATTTCTGCTGTTTCACAATATCTTTTATTGTTTCCGGGATCAGCCTGAACAAACAACGGATTTAAATCAAGATCATCTAAATTCGCAGAAGCTTTATTCACTTGCATTAATAGATCAGTTCTACCGATAATATCATTTAAAGATTTAAATCCGAGTGCAGCTAAAATTTCTCTAACTTCTTGAGCAATAAAAGTAAACAAGTTCACAACCTTCTCAGGTGTTCCTGAAAATTTTTCTCTCAGCTTTTCATCTTGTGTGCAAACTCCAACAGGACAAGTATTTGAATGGCATTGTCTTACCATAATACAGCCCATTGCAACTAAAGCTGTTGTCGCAACACCATATTCTTCAGCTCCCATCATTGCGGCTATGACAACATCTCGTCCAGTTTTAATTCCACCATCAGTTCGTAATGTAACTTTATGTCTTAGATTGTTTAATGTTAAAACTTGATTTGCTTCAGTCAAGCCCATTTCCCAAGGAATACCAACATACTTAACACTAGTTTGTGGTGTTGCTCCAGTTCATCCATTATGGCCTGAAATTAAAATAATATCTGCTTTTGCTTTTGCTACGCCAGCTGCAATTGTACCCACTCCAGATGAAGCAACTAGTTTAACTCCAATTCTTGCTTTAGGATTTATCTGTTTAAGATCATAAATCAATTGTGCTAAATCCTCTATTGAATAAATATCGTGATGAGGAGGTGGTGAAATTAACGTTACACCGGGTGTTGAATGTCTTAATTTTGCTATCTCATCTGTCACTTTGAAACCTGGTAACTGACCTCCTTCACCAGGTTTAGCACCTTGTGCTATTTTAATTTCAATTTCATTACAATTATTAAGATAATTCACGGTCACTCCAAATCTTGCTGAAGCAATTTGCTTCACCCTTGAATTAGCACTATCTCCATCCTGCATTTTTTGAAATCTTTTTTCATCTTCTCCACCTTCGCCACTACATGATGCACCTTTAATTCTATTCATACCAATCGCTAAAGTTTCATGAGCTTCTTTCGATAAAGCCCCATGAGACATACTTCCACTTCCAAATCTTTTCAATATTGATTCTACAGGTTCTACTTCATTAATATCTATTGATGGTCCTAATTTTTTTTTCCTAAAATTTATTAAGTCTCTTAAATTAATAGGTGGCAAATTGTATATTCCCTCAGCATATTTTTTATAAGAATTGTACGAATTTGAACCAACAGCACTTTGTAATAAATGAATAAGTCTTCCCTGGTATTGATGAGTTTCTCCATTTTTTCTATACCTATAAATGCCTCCAATCGGTAATACAGTTTCTGTGCTCTCAAAAGCCTCTTTATGAATTTCTCGAATTTTCTTTTCAATTCCAACTAAACCAATACCTGAAATTTTTGATGTAACGCCAGGAAAATAGTCATTGACTACAGTTCTACTTAAACCTACAGTTTCAAAATTACAACCTCCTCTATAAGAACTTAAAACTGAAATTCCCATTTTTGACATAATTTTAAGAAGTCCTGCATTAACAGATCTTATATATCTTTGAACACAGTCATCGAAACTGAATTGACCAAATAATTTTTTCTCGTGTCTTTGAAAAAGACTGTCAAAAGCAAGATAAGGATTTACTGTAGTTGCACCAACTCCAATCAATGTTGCAAATGAGTGAGTATCCAGAGCTTCACCAGATTGTACATTTATGGAAACATATCCTCTTAGTTTTTTTTCAATTAAAAATGTATTAATAGCTCCAACACATAATAACATTGGCATTGGTAGCTTTTCTGTTGAAAGATCTTTATCACTAAGGACCAATTGTGTTATCCCTTGTCTAACTGCGACTTCTGCCTCTTTTTGTATTCTTGTTATAGAGTTAAACAAGCTCTCATCCTGTGAGAATGTACAATCAATAATTACCGAATTTTTACCAAAAAAATTTATAAATTTATTAAATTGTGAATTAGATAAAATTGGAGAATTTAAGACGTATATATTCTCTTTTGTCAAAGTATCGAAATCTAAAATATTACCTAAATTTCCAAACCTAGTTTTTAAGCTCATCACTTTATTTTCTCTCAATGAGTCAATTGGCGGATTTGTAACCTGACTAAAATTTTGTCTAAAAAAATGATAAAGTGGTCTGTATTTGTCTGACAAAACAGCAAGAGGAGTATCATCACCCATAGATCCTGTAGCTTCTTTTGCTTCTTCAGCCATTGGATGTAAAATTAACTCTAAATCCTCTAAACTTATCCCAAATGTATACTGCCTTCTTCTTAAGTTCTCACCTTCAAAATTATGTTTTTCATTTACAACTAAAAGCTTTTCATCCAAATCTATAATTTGGGAATTAAAATGTTTAAATTCTTTTGCTAAATAATCTTTTATTTGTTGATTTGAGAAAACCTTACCTTTTTCAATTCTTACCCCTATAATTTCACCAGGACCTAATCTACCTTTAGAGATAATCTTTTTCTCATTTAGTTGAATCATACCTGTTTCAGATCCTGCAAAAAGCATTTTATCTTTTGTAATTGCGTATCTTAGAGGCCTTAATCCATTTCTATCATTAGCAGCAATTACCCACTCATTATCTGTTGCCGCTAATGCTGCAGGCCCATCCCAGGGTTCCATGGTGCTATTAAGAAAATTGAATAATTGTTGATGGCTTTTTGGTAAAGTTTTATTTTTTTTAGACCAGGCATCTGGTACTAACATAAGTTTTGCTAAAGGTGCTGGTTGACCTGACTTATTTAACAACTCAAATACATTATCTAATGCAGCAGAGTCTGACACTCCCTTTTGGATAACCGGCTTTAAATTTTCTACGTCATCAAAAAGTGGACTGCTCATCTCTTGTTCGTGAACTTTCATCCAGTTTTTATTTCCCTTATATGTGTTTATTTCACCATTATGAGCAACTGCTCTGAAAGGTTGAGCCAAACTCCAACTTGGCGCAGTATTAGTTGAAAATCGTTGATGAAAGATGGCATACCTTGAAATGAATCTTTGATCACGTAAATCTAAATAAAAATCAGAAATTGCTTCAGCTAAATATAGTCCCTTATAAATAATAGATTTTGAGCTAATTGAACAAATATAGAAGCTATTTAAAGATGCCTCAAAAGCTTTTTTTTCAATTCTTTTTCTCGTTTCATAAATTTTTCTTTCTAAATTTTTATCAATCAAATTTGGATCATTTGATTTAAATAATACTTGAATAATTTCAGGCATAGTTTGAAAGGCTTTTTCACCTAATATTTTCGGATTAACTGGAACTTGTCTCCATCCATAAATGCTAAAATTATTTTTGGTTAGCTCACTTTCTACAATTGTTTTACAACTTTCTTGGGAAGAATAGTCATTTCTAGGTAAAAAAATCATTCCGACACATATTTCAGAATTATCATAATCATGACCAGTAACCTCTATTTTTTCGATAAAAAAATCTTTTGGAATTTCAACATGTATGCCAGCTCCATCTCCAGTTTTTCCATCAGCATCGACTGCACCTCGATGCCAAACTGCTTTAAGAGCTTCAATACCATACTCGACAACAGATCTTGATTTTTTTCCCTCAGTGGAGGCTATTACTCCTACACCACAAGCATCATGTTCCATTTCTTTCGAGTAAACATGATTTTTAGAAAGTAATTCCAAATTTTTATTATAAGTATTCATTAAGCTACTTTCGATTTTTGGCTCTCTAAATTTTCTAGATAAGCTTTCATGGCCTGAGCAGCATCTCTTCCATCTTTTATTGCCCAAACAACTAGAGAAGCTCCTCTTACAATATCTCCAGCAGCAAAAACTCCTTTTAAATTAGTCTCCATTGTATTGAAGTCTGTTTTGATTGTACCCCATTTAGTTACCTGTAATTCTTGTGCATCAAATAGTAAAGGTAAGTCTTCTGGGTCAAATCCTAGTGCTTTGATTACCATATCTGCCTTAATTTCAAATTCTGAACCTTCTTTAATCTCAGTTCTTCTTCTTCCAGATTCATCTGGTTCTCCTAGTTTGATTTGGTCGACAACTAACTTATCAATTTTATTTTTTCCTATAAATTCTTTAGGACTAGATAACCAAACAAATTCAACACCTTCTTCTTCAGCGTTTGCTACTTCTCTGGCAGATCCTGGCATATTCTCTTTGTCTCGTCTATATATGCATTTTACTGATCTAGCTTTTTGTCTTACAGATGTTCTAACACAGTCCATAGCGGTATCACCTCCACCAATTACGACTACATCTTTTCCTTCCGCATTTAATATTCCTTTATCAAATAACTCAACTTTGTCACCAAGACCTTTTTTGTTTGAAGCTGTTAAAAATTCCATTGCTGGAAAAATATTATCAAGATCGTTACCAGGTAGATTTATTTCTCTAGGTTTGTAAACTCCCGTAGCAATTAGAATAGCATCATGTTTCTTTCTAAGATGTTCTAAAGTAGCATCTTTACCTACCTCAAAATTTTGAATAAATTTTATTCCACCGTCTTTTAACAATTTCGTTCTTCTTTCAACTACATGTTTTTCTAACTTAAAATTTGGAATTCCATAAATCATTAGACCACCTGCACGATCGTACCGATCATAAATAGTAATTTTATATCCATTCTTTCTAAGTTGTTCTGCAGCAGCTAAACCAGCTGGTCCAGCACCAATAATTCCAACACTTTGATTTTTTTCATATTTAACTTCGATCGGTTTTACCCATCCCTGTTCCCAAGCATTATCTGTAATGTATTTTTCCATAGAGCCTATTGTTACAGTTCCATGCCCGGACTGCTCTATTACACAGTTTCCTTCACATAACCTATCTTGGGGACATATTCTCCCACAAACTTCGGGCATATTGTTAGTACTTTGAGATAATTCGTATGCCTCTTTTAATCTGCCTTCAGCTGTTAATTTTAACCAGTCAGGTATATTGTTGCTTAATGGGCAATGTACTTGACAGAAAGGTACACCACATTGAGAACATCTACTTGATTGCTCTTGAGCACGCTGAGTTATAAACTCATCATAAATTTCCTTAAAATCATCTTTTCTCTCTCCAACATCTCTTTTAGGTGGAGTTTGCTGACCTATTTTCACAAATTTTAACATTTTATCAGTCATTTTTTTTTAAAAAGTTAGGGCAAAATATACATTGTTTTTATTAGTAAAAGAAATATTTAGGTCAGTATATATGACCTATAATTTTAAAAAATATGCTTAATATAAGCTTATTTTAAAAATTGCATAGCTATTATGATGAAATGGAATTGTTTCCAATACGGATTTTTTAAGTTACGAGAGATGAATGGTTCAAGAAATTTTAGAAATAATTATCCTCTCTGCTATTCAGGGTATATCAGAATTTTTACCAATTAGTTCTTCAGCTCATTTAATTATAGTGTCTAACCTATATGATCTTAAAGCTAGCTCACTTTTAATAGACATTAGTTTACATTTTGGATCTTTGTTAGCAATAATTTTTTTTTTTAGAAAAGATTTGTTTGACCTTAAAAATAATGGAAAATTATTAAAATTAATTATAATTGGCTCAATACCATTGATGATTTTTGGATACGTATTACATTCAACTGAACTAATTAATCTTTTGAGAAATATCAAAGTTATAGCATGGACTACTTTATTTTTTGGTATCATTTTATACTTTGCTGATCAAAGAACAACTGATCAAAGTATTTCTTCAAACCTTAATATAAAGTCTATTGTATTTATTGGATTATTTCAAATACTTGCATTAATACCTGGTGTTAGCAGAGCTGGTATTACTATGACTGCTGCAAGATTTTTAAAATTTAATAGAGTTGACTCAGGTAAAATTTCATTTTTACTCTCTATCCCTGCCCTAGCAGGAGCAAGTTTCCTTGGATTAAAAGATATACAGTATGAAACTTTGGAAATTAATATATTGGTTATTATTGCTATAATTTTATCTTTTATATTTTCATATATGACTGTAAAATTTTTTTTAAATTATTTGAATAAATTTTCATTAAATGTTTTTGTAATTTATAGGTTAATAATTGCTTTAATTTTACTATTGATTATTTATTATTAAGCCGATCGTTTTATTAAAGGTAATAATTGAGATAGTAAAACACCACATAGAATAAAAAAACATCCTAATAAGTTATTAACTCCTAATATCTGATTTAACAAAAACCAAGCTGCAATAGTTGCAAAAACACCTTCTAACGAAAAAATTATTGCTGCTGGAGCAGGAGAGATATTTTTTTGTGCATAAATTTGTAAAACAAAAGCAAATCCTCCTGAAAGAATTCCTGCATATAAAATTGAGTCTATTTCATT
>MDTD01197665.1_pt1 | contig 17469 bp, 17 predicted proteins | sample 811221 | NCBI WGS metagenome assembly MDTD01 (sample SAMN05326646, study PRJNA326480) | marine metagenome | isolation source: seawater | place: Pacific Ocean: South West | collected 2011 | reverse complement strand
CATGTTCCGTAAGAAAAGTGCTCGTACCGGGATTTGAACCCGGGTCGAAGGAATGAGAGTCCTTCATGATGGGCCACTACACTATACGAGCGTGGTAGGCTGACGGACCCGCCTTTCCTATTTAGCCATCACGCCACGGTTTTGTGTGGGCCGTTTCCGTTATCTTTCAGTTCACTTTAACTAAAAATAAAAAGTGAAAAACAGAGGGCTGCATGGAACCTTGTGTTTTTCTTCAACTTGAACCCTCTTTCGTCGCTTCATATACCACCGCCATTGAATGGCAACCATGGAACAACCAAACCTTCCGAAAAGAGAACGCTTTGCTGACCTGGTCGCATCGACCGCTGGCCATGCTACGCCAGGGTGGGCAAGAAACAGTCAAACAAACCTCGCTTACGGTACGGGGCGCCTGCCTCCACAGGCCAAACAAATCGGCTGGCAACCGCTCGCTGGACCCGGCGCTGCAACGGTCAAGCCGGCCTTGTCCAACAGCATGCAATCGCTGCGCCAACGCATTGTTCGAGGTGAGGCCTGATGAGCCGCACGCAACGTCTTCGTGGCGAGATCCTCTCCTTCCTTACCGAAGTCGGAGAAGCCAACACCACCGCCATTCTCGACCACGTCAACCGCCGCTTCCGCTGGGGCGCCACCATGAACCAGCTTGGCAACGTCCTCGCACGAGACCGACGTTTTGTCAAGGTGGGTTTTGACGAAGGTACGGACATCGGAGGATTTCGAATGCGTGTCTGTGTTTGGTCCATGGCCACCGCTTGAGCGAAAGGAATCAAGAATTGACGGCGTCTCGCCTCCACCATGGCAGGTCGTGCAGGCGCCTATCTGGAGTTGATGCGCCCCAAGAACTTGGTTCTCGCTGGTGCCACCGTTCCCTTGGGTGCCTACTTCGTCTTGATGGACGGCCAACAGGCTTTCCCGTGGCTGGCTGTCGCCCTCCACACGATGGCCGTGGTGTTCTTCACCGGCGCTGGCAACGCGATGAACGACATCAAAGACGCCGATATCGACCGCACCGCCCATCCACAACGACCGCTGCCCTCGGAGCGTCTGACCCTTCAACAAGCCCAAGGGTTCACCTCACTTCTTTGGGGGCTGAGCGTGTTCAGTCATATCGGAGGATTGTTGGCGGTTGAACCTGAAGTTGGCGTTTACTTACCTACTGTCCTCATCTACATTTTAGCGGTGATCTTGATGGTCACCTATGACCACGGCCCCGCCACGAAAAACCGTGGATTATCTGGCAACATCGTCATCTCGTTGTTGGTGGCAGCCGTCATCCTCTACGGCGCCTCAGGCGTGGGTGGCGTCACCGCTCCCGTGGTGTGGTGGATTTTCGGCGTGGTCTTCCTGACCAACTTGGCCCGTGAAATGGTCAAGGATTGCATGGACATGGAAGCCGATGAAGGCAGCCGCCAAACCCTGCCCATGACGTATGGAAAAGAGAAGGTTCGAATGGCCGCTTATGTGGTGTTGATGGGTGCGCTGGTGTGCTTGTACATGCCCTTCTGGCGCGGCCCGTTCGCCTTTGGGCAACTCGTGCTGCAAACCCCAGCCATCTTGACCCTCATCACCCTCAACGGTCCGCTCTACAAAGGCGATGACGTCCTGGTAGCCGGTCGCATTCGGGCAGCGATGCTGCTCGGTTTGATTGGATTCGTGGTCGCTGGTTCGCTGTGATCAGACCAAACCCATGAATTCGCCCATGGCGTCCCAAGCACCTTGGTTGATGAGGTAGGTCATCAAGGACATCTGAGCCCACATCCTGTTTTCGGCCTGGTCAAACACGATGCTCTGTTCGTGGTCCATGACCCAGTCGGTGACTTCCTCGCCTCGATGAGCTGGCAAACAGTGCATGAAGGACCAGTTCTCGTCCATGTGACTCACCATTTCCTCGTTGACCTGATAGCCATCAAAGGCTTGCATCTTGTCAGTCATGTGTTCCTCTCCCATCGAAATGAAGACGTCGGTGTAGACCACATGGGCGTCCTTAACGGCTTCCACTGGGTCGGTGGTGTGAACGACCCTGCTGCCGTTTTTCTCAGCGTAGGCTTTGGTACGCTCAACGACGTCCTCAGCGGGTTCATAGCCTTCGGGACAAGCGTATCGGATGTTGATGCCGAGCATGGCACAGGCCAACATCAAGTCGTGCAGGACGTTGTTTCCATCGCCAACCCATGCCACCGTCAAATCTTCTGTCTCGTCATGGTGTTCCATGACGGTCATCAGGTCGGCTGCTGCTTGACAGGGGTGGTGCTTGGCAGAAAGGGCGTTGATGACGGGTACCGTGGCGTGTTTGGCCAGTTCCTCCACATCGGCGTGGGCAAAGCAGCGGTAGGTCATGCCACCCAAAAAGCGAGAGAGCACCTGAGATGTGTCGCCCACCGTTTCAGATTTGCCAAGTTGAATGTCGTTCTTCAGAAGGGTCAGGGCGCTCCCGCCCAGCCGTTGGACACCCACCTCAAAGGAAACGCGTGTACGAGTTGAGGGCTTTTCGTAAATGGAGCCGATGGCCAAGGTGTCGAGGGGAAGGAAATTCAGCGCCACATCGTCGCCTTGTTTCCAAAGTCGCTTGAATTCAATCGCCCACTTCAAGATACCCTCAAAGTCGTCGTCAACATCGTCAATCGCCAGCAGGTGTTGCACCATGACTTCACCACCACAAGGCGGCTTCTAAGCGTTGTGCGCTCAGTTCTTTTCGTGCTCAATATCAGCAGCGAAGCCGTCTCGTGCATCGCTCATACCACCGAACAAGGCTTGTGCGAACGTCAGAATATCGGCGAGGCCTTCCTCGAGTTCAGAGGAGAGCGGCGTCAGCCCTGGAGCTTGTGAAAATTCCTGCATCATTCGGAGTTGGTTGATGGCAAATTCAGTGCGCTGGCCACCGGCTTCGTCGTACAGGGCCAATTCAAGAATTTCAAGTCGCTCAGACCATTCAAGGATTTGGTCAAGCTCATCGGGCTCCAGCAGGTCGGCCTTTGAGAGGAAGTTCTTGGTCGGCAGCCCCAAACGGAATTCAACAATGGAGGAAAGGAGCATTTGGGAGACGAATCCAGACGGTGAGCGGGACAGCATCGGGTCAAAGAGGTAAATGATGGCCGATTGCTCTCGACCCAAGGTCTCGATGAGGTGGTTGCTCGCTTCACGGAACGCAAAGAGTTCAACTTGTCCTGGGGTGTCGACGATCATCATTTCACCCGAAAGGGTGTGGAGTTGGTCAGCGACTTCACCGGCTTGTGCTGCCAGAAGGTCAGCAGCCAGAATCTGTGCGCCGTTGGGCCCGAGGTCGTACTCGTCCATGACTTCGGTCAACGAGATGAGGTCTCGAACGTCAAACTCCGCATCATAATGCACCCGCTCTGCCCCCGGGTCAAGGTTCACGGCGATGACTTCGGTTTCGAGAAAGCGGGACCACCGTTGAAAGGAAGTCACAAGCGAAGATTTTCCTGCACCTGCCGTACCGACGACGAAAAGAACAGGAGGGGAACTGTTGTCCATACCGACCATGCTGTTCGGTTCTGCCGACCCTACAAGAAACCTCCTTTCATCGGGGACTTCGCAAGCATCTTCGTATCACGGTGGTCAAATCATCCTTGGAGAATGGTTATGTGCTCAACATGTGTCCAAGAACTCGTCGCACCCGAGCGATGCTGAGGAATAAACGATGAGCGATGAGAAACCCCCTATGCCTCCTGGCCTGCCACCCATGCCGCCCATGCCACCCATGCCCCCCGGTGAAGCCCCGCCTGCACCACCCGGTATGCCGCCCATGCCTCCGATGCCCGATGCTCCTCCAGCGCCACCCGAAATGCCACCGATGCCGCCGATGCCCGACGCTCCTCCAGCGCCACCGGAAATGCCACCGATGCCGCCGATGCCCGACGCTCCTCCAGCACCCCCGGAAATGCCACCGATGCCCCCGATGCCGGACGACGCACCCCCCGCTCCTCCAGAAATGCCGCCCATGCCGCCCATGCCGGGCGACGCACCACCCGCACCTCCCGAGATGCCGCCCATGCCGCCCATGCCGGATGAGGCACCACCGGCCCCTCCTGAGATGCCACCCATGCCACCCATGCCCGACGCTCCCGCAGCTGACCCATTGATGGACCCGCTGGCCGCACCTCCTGCACCACCGGAAGCACCCGAGATGCCGCCGATGCCCGAGGCTCCCGTGGCCGACCCGCTGGCTGCACCTCCTGCGCCACCCGAGATGCCTCCAATGCCCCCGATGCCCGAGGCTCCTGCAGCCGACCCGCTCATGGACCCGCTGGCCGCACCACCTGCGCCTCCCGAGATGCCGCCCATGCCGCCGATGCCCGAGGCTCCCGCAGCCGACCCCCTCATGGACCCGCTGGGCGCACCACCTGCACCTCCCGAGATGCCGCCGATGCCGCCGATGCCCGAGGCTCCTGCGGCCGACCCGCTGATGGACCCATTGGCTGCACCGCCTGCTCCACCCGCACCACCCGAGATGCCGCCTGTGCCCGAAGCACCCGCAGCCGACCCGCTCGCCGCGCTCTCTTTGGGTGATACGACGGATGCTCCACTTCCAGACCTTGCTCCATCGGACTTGACCGGCGAGCAAGCAGGTGCTACGATTCGAAGCCGTGCTGAGGTTGAGGCCGTTCCCGGGGACAAGCTCGAAGGAACACTTCACGAGGTTGAAACGACGACACTCAATGCTGATGGAAACATCATCAAGCAGAACGTAAAGGGGACCTTGACCGTCAACAACCCATCGTCCGATGACCGAATCTACGACATCGACGTGCTCCTCGACAACATCGACTCAACCGACCTCGGTGGCGAGCATGTCTCCGTTGACGAACTCGAACCAAGCAAGAACCACACAGAATCCTACAAGGTCAGTGGCAAGCAGATGATGACGCTCCGTGAGCGATTGGACACCAACCCATCCCGCTCCCAAGAGCGCTCGTTGTCCGTTGCCATCGGTGAGGACCCTGGTCCTCTCGCTTTGGAACTTGAGGTTGAGAACCTCTCCGGTGTTGAACTCCACGATGTTGTGGTCACTCGCCCCTTGGCCTCCGCCATGCACTTTGAGATGGCAGCTGGTGCTGAACTTGACGATGGAACAATCACCTGGAACGTTGGCCGCTTGCAGGCTGGTGAAAAGCAAACGCTCACCCTTGAAGGAACCATCAGCGTTGAATCAACGAAGGCCATCAAGGCCGGCAAGGCTTCGGCGACCTACAAGGCCGATGCTACGCTCTCCAACATGTCCTTCCGTGAATTGGATGCGTTCTGCCGAGGATTCACCTACATGCGTGTCCGTGAAGATGAGCGCCCAGACAACTGGATTTGCCAAGCCATCTTTGAGAACCGTTCTTCCTTCGCTGTTGACTTGACCAAGTTGCAGGTGAGCATGAAAGGAAGCGAAGACCTGCTCTTCGATATCCACGACGTCGACCAGGACGTGACCCCCAACGGCAAGTGGGAGTCCGAGGAACGCACGGTCATGGCACAATCCGAGCCAGACTTCACCTACGACCTTTCATACACCGTCCTGCCAAAGGCTGTTCAGTCCTCTGAGGGTACGATGACCCTCGAGGAAAAGAAACTCGAAGTGTTGGAAGCAGAAGTTGAGAAGACCTACTCCACAGGAAACCTTCGCTCCTACCGTGCACAGAAGATTCAGGCCACGATGACACTTGTCAACAAGGGTTCTTCGACCATCAACCTCATGCGCATCACCGACGACATCCCCGGACTCTTTGAGGCGCCAACCCACGAACAACTCACCATCAAGATCGACGGAAAAGCCATCGACGACGACCAATACAAGGCCGAAATCTCCGAAGGCATCACCATCGAGAAGGAACACCGTTCGCCTGATGGCCAAGGCCACACCATGATGCTGACCGTGGGTACCCGTGGCCCCATCGGCCTCAAGCCCGGAAAGAAGTTGGAAATTTCCTACCCCCTCTCGGCACCTGACCCCTCGCCTGGCAACGAGCGTGTTGACGCTCCTGCTCGCATTGAGTTCAGCGCCGAGCGCTTTGGTCCAATCTGCACCAGGGAACCATCCGAAACGCCCAGGGTGAAGGTCGTTCACAACCGCCGAAACTTCAGCGCAGGTAAGCAGGCCATTCCACTCGGTGGCAAGGGCCGCTACGAAGTTCTGATTCTCTTCGAGAACAACGGCGACACCGCTTTGAGCGACCTGTACATCAACGACGTCCTTCCACCCCAGTTTGAAATCAAGGAATGGGAAATGAAGAGTGCCGACGGTAAGCGAGACGATGTCACCATGACCTCCGAAGAAGGCGAAGGTGGTCTTCACATCCTCTGGCACGTGCCCAAGGTGGAGAAAGGCGAACGCCTCGAAGTTTCCTTTGATATCAAGGGAAGCGGTGAAGTCGATGCTGAGGCTCTTAACCGATTCCACGGTGTCCACTTCGGCGACGAAATTGAATCCGATGATTTGCCCTCCTTGGAGGCTGAATCTGAGGATGCGGATGCGGCTGAAGAGGCTGCAGAAGGAGCAAGCGAGGAAGCAAGCGAAGACAGCGCACCGAAGATGAAGTTCCGTGAGGACATGCTCCTTCGTGTGATGGACGCTGCCGGCATTGACGCTGGTCATCGTGACGCCTTTGTTGAATTCGCTGCGGCTTACGACCACGACGACAACGGCTACCTCAAGAAGGCCGAGTTGGAAGACGCTGCTGCTGCATGGAATGAAGCCAACGGTGCCTCTGAAGAGGCAGAAGAAGCACCTGCCGAAGAAGCACCTGCTGAAGAAGCACCTGCCGAAGAAGCACCTGCTGAAGAAGCGCCTGCTGAAGAAGCAGCTGCCGAAGAGAAGGCTTGCCCCATTTGTGGCACCATGAACGCAGCCGACAACAACAACTGTGTGGCTTGTGACTACGCCTTCACGCAGTGAGTTCGTTAACTTCATCTGGTGTGCTGGCGGGGTGATCCACGCCAACGATCTTGACGTTGAGTTCTACTGAGGAAGCACCCATTGCGGCCATTCCTCGTGTTCGGGAGAACGACTGACGATGACGATGACGGGTCGCTTTAGCGAAGAGAGGACCTCATTGAGCGGGCGGACGGTTGAAGGTGGGATGGCCCCGTCTCGAAAGTCAACGGTGAGCCAAGCTTTGGGGTACTGGTCGGCCCAGGCCTTCAACTCTGCCTCGATACCGCTGGGCGGCACACCTTGACGAACGCTTGCGATGAAGTCCCAACCTTCTGGGCACTTTCGCTCTGCGTCGGTCCAAAAGAAAATCTTCGGCACGGCGGGAAGCCGTGCGAGTTGGTCGATGGCTTCCAGTTCCGTTGCGCACACCGGTTGGCCCGGCATGGGCATGGGCAAGGGATAGCGCCATGTTGGTGAAACATCCAACGGTTCTTTCTGGCGCATGACAGGACGAAGGCGTCTCCTTGTTTGAACTTCTCGCATCGCCGTTTAGTTGGCCATCTTCCGGTATCGCTCATGCTAACCTTCATGCCCTTCCGTGGTTGCTGGACCATCATGGCCAACGGTTCCTCGCCTCCGCCACCGCCCCCGCCGGGGGGCTCGTCCATGTTTGTCATGTTGATGTTCATGATTCTCATGACCGTCCTCATCATGACGCCGTCCATCCGGACGTCGCTTGGGACAACGGCTGACCCTCTGCTTTCGCCCTTGCTGCCCGAAGAGTCCTTTTTCGTCATCACGGTCATGATCCTCGGTATTTTCTCGATGACATTGAACACCGTCATTCGGAACTTTTTCGTTGACCCCATGGACCAAGCCCACATTGGTCATCGTCAAGGGCAAGTCCGTCAAATGATGAATGAAGCACGTCTCTCTAGAGACCCCATCCTCCAAGAGAAGGCCATGACCCTCCAACAGCAAATGATGCCCGAGCAGTTGGAAGTGCAAATGGGCGCCATGAAACCCATGATGTTCACCATGGTTTTCATCATCGGCATCTTTGCCTGGTTGACCACCAAGGTGGAAACATTCCGTGTTGACTATGTCTCGCTCCCATGGGCGCCAGAATGGCATCTTTTGGACGGTCGCTTTCTCTTCTTCCCCGCATGGATTTGCTGCTATATCTGCATGAGCGCCGCCTACGGTCGTGTGCTCGACCGCCACATCAAACTCGCTCGCTACAAATCGCACCCGTTGGTGGTGGCCGGTGAAGTGCTCAAAGAACCACTCCTCCACTTGGTGGCCACCAAACCTGCTGCCACCTCATCGCAGGCCAAGAAGCGACAACAGCGCTCAAAGCGCAGCCAACAACAGCGAAAGAAAGCCTCGTCAGCGCCCAAGACTGCCGCAGAAGGTGCGCAGAGCGGTTTGGTTGCAGGCATCGCATTGACCTGTCCCGAATGCGATGGCGACGTCATCACCTACGACGGGCCGAGGACCAAACGCTGCAACATCTGTTTCCATGAATGGGTGTGATGGTTTGGTCAAGTTGACCGTGTCAGGCCATCCCGGCAGCGGGACGAGCACGCTCGTCCACGGGTTGATGGAACGAAACGGTTGGACCAGTCTCAACGGCGGCGACGTGTTCAGAGAGGAAGCCAAGCGGCGTGGAATGTCGCTGGGAGATTTTGGTGAACTTTGCAAAAACGAATTGGATGTTGACCGTTCTTTGGACGATTTGTTGAAGCAGCGCATGCAGGGCCCTGATGGAGCCGACATCGTTGAGTCTCGTTTGGCCGGTTGGTGGGCCTACCGTCTTGGCTTGCCCTGCCTGCGTGTTTGGTTACATGTTTCCGATGAGGAACGGGCCCGCCGTGTCGCTCATCGAGAGGGGCTTTCGATGGAGGATGCCCTGCAGGCCAATTCCCAGCGGTCCGCCGTTGACGGTGAACGATTTCGCATGCTGTACGATATTGTGCCGGAAGAGCCAGAGCCCTACACTCACGTGATTGACGCCACTTCCCTCAATGCATCTCAAATACTGGAGCATGTCGTCGCCTTGTTGGAGGCAATTGAATGAGTCTGCATGTCTTGGACGATGCCCCCACAACGGACGCCGCTTTCGGAACGGCTCCCGATGACCGCTCGCTTGAGCAACGCCTTGCCTCTGGCTTCATTCTCATCGACAAACCAGCGGGTCCCACCTCGCATCAACTCGCAGCTTGGGCCCGAGACATGCTTGGTTTGGAACGCTTGGGCCACGGTGGAACACTGGACCCCTTTGCAACCGGCGTGCTTCCCCTCATGACCGGGCGTTGCATGAAAATCACCAATAAAATCCTGAAGCACACCAAGTCCTACATCGCCGTGCTTCGGTTTCGAGACCGACCCGATGAAGCGACCATTCGTGAAACGATGGCGTCCTTGACGGGTCGAATTTACAACGTTCCACCCGAAGTTTCTGCGGTGAAGGTGCAGGTTCGCACGCGTACCATTCACGCCTTCGAGTTGTTGGACATTGACGAAAACGATGTTGTGGCGCGAATCACCTGTGAAGCGGGCACGTACATTCGGACCATGGCTCGCGACATGGGCCTCTTGCTGAACACCCCGGTGACCCTCAAAGAACTCCGAAGAGAAACATCTGGGATGTTTAACCTCGAACACTGCGTGACGATGGACCAGTTGGCCGACGCCGTGTGGCTTTGGAAGGAATGCGGCCAAGAAGATGCGCTCAAGGCCATCGTTCACCCCATTGAAAAACTCCTCGTGGACATCCCTCGTTGCCGCGTCAAGGACAGTGCAGTTGCCGCTATCGCCTACGGCGCTCCTCTGCTCCGTCCAGGGCTCATCAGCATCCCTCAGAATTTGAAGAAGGGGACTGAACTGATGGTGTCGTCAATGAAAGACGAAGCCGTTGGCTTTGTTCGCTTGAAGATGGACTCGGATGACATCGCTACGCTTGATGCTGGCGAAGTTGCGCGACCAAGCATGGTGCTCATTGACACCGAGGTCTACCCTCGACGTTGGCCAACCGCCTCTTGAGGCTCAAGCTTCGATGTATTCTTCGTAGATGTATTCGTCCGTTTCAATGCGGATTTTCAGTTGAGACATGGTTCCCACTCCTGCTTTGTCAACCAAGGTTGAACGGCCCCCACGACCTCAAAGCAACCTCGCCTCCTACGTTTTGGTTATCAAGTTTGAGGGTGTTTCACGCGTTATCCGACATCGGAGATGCGAACGCCGACCTTTCACCTCGAAGGGTTCCATCATTGGATTTTCTTGATTTTCGGGGGCATCATGAAGACGATCAAACCGAGCAATCCCAAGGCAAGAAGCACAACACCGATCATGGCGGTTTGCGCAGAGAGAAGACCCTCGGTGGAATCAGCGTTGTCCTCAACGAGTTCGTTGATGGCAACCAGTTCTTCCAACACGTTGTTGTCCTCATCACCCTCTTGAATTTCCAATCCACGGTCAACCACGGCGTTGAATCGTAGAACTCGAGCATCGAGAGGGATTTGCCAATCGCACATAACGGATTGGAGTTCTCCCGGCTGGATGATGGCAATGGTTTGGACGCCGATGAGTTGGTCTTCGGTTTGGCACCGAACCGACACCATGGTGGCATCTGCTTGCCCTTGGTTCCTAACCAGAACACGCATTGAGATGATGTCCCCTTGGGTCAGTTCCTCCTTGTCAAAGGTGATGGATTCAATGGTCAAATCCGGCAAGGCCATCACCTCAAGGTCGACTTCTCGCTCGGTGCAACTCGTCTGGTCGCATACGGACACGAGAACCGATTGGAAGCCGACTGCAGATGGGTTGACCGTCAAGGTGTTGCTTGCCAAGTCCACCGTGGCCCATGAACGGTTGGTCGAGGCCGTTACTTGACCGGGCGAATCAACATCGCTCCACGTCATGTTGATGACCGTCTCGAGTTCTCGCTCAACGGGAATCAGGGATTGGAATTCAGCGACCACGGGGGGGTCGTCCACTGCGTCGACCACCAGAGAAAAGGCGTCCTGCCACGTGTTTCCAGCAGGGTCGATGACCATCACACCAATGATGGCTTGACCGCTTGCTTCAGGGAGCAGGCGAAGACGGACATCACCTTCGGTCAGGTCAACGGCGACCAGGTCCTCGTTCGTATTTGTGAACTGAACCTGAAGGTCTTCGTTGGTCGCACGGTCGTCTGTGCATCGGCGAATCAGTGGCAAAATGATGCCCCCGTTGTCTTCACTCAACTGCTGGTCGCCGATGGCCTCGCACACCGGGTTTTCATCCCACTCAATGGCATAGCCGCCGGTGACATCGAGGTTGGAGAATTCAAGCGCTGTATGGCTCGCTGTACCATCGGAATCCCACGTGAACCAAGCGCGCAATTCAACTGTATAGGCCGACGTCCCGGGGCGAAGGAAGGCACCGATGGGCCATTCATGCGTGAAGGCGCCAAGGGACATGGGTTCGTTGGAAACGACCTGGTCGTTCACGAACACCAACCATCGTGAATAATCGTCATCAATGCCGTCGTTGTTGCCAAAGACACGCCCTTCCAACCGAAGTGAGGGGTCGTTGACATCAACCCATGCCGATGAAACACAAGCGTCGGTAACGGTGATTCGGACTTGGTAGGCATCGCCTGTGGGCAAGAGGGTGTTGGGTTGGAGAGCAGTGAAATCGTCGGTCATGACCCCGTTTTCAAACACGGCGACCTCAACCGACACATTCCCGCTGTCGCCCTCAACAGCATGATGAACACGACCGAGCGTTTGCTCGGGGGGATGGTTGACCACGTCGCTGGTCCATTGGCCCGTGGTTCCCTCAATGGTGGGCTTGAGTCCGCACTCGTCCAATGCCATGTTGTCGTTGGTTCCGCTGCTGAAATCCAGTCCCATGACGGGGAGGTCATGTCCGCTGAATTGGGAAGAGGCGTAGGCCACTTCACCGCCGTACCACGGCGTCTGAACGGTAATGTCGAGGCCCAAGGCATCCACGACGAGTCGTGAATCATCCACGCCGCCGGCTGAAACATAGTCGAACGTGAACGTCATTTGAGCGATGTCGTCCCAAGTCCAATCCATCAAGCCAGTGATGTTGATTTTGTACGCCGAGTTGTTGATGTAATCGACGTTGCCTTGGGTGTGGGCGAACGTCTTCAGAAGGTCAAAACCATCACCGTGTTCCACCGAAATACGAACCGTATCTTCTTGAAGCGCATCAGGAATTTGGAACACGCCAACCATGGAGAGTTCAACCAGAGGATAGTTGAGCAGACCGGAGACATCGAAATCGGTCAATTCGATCTCAGGCCCGGTTGACCAGGTGCTTGCACCATCGGGGGCCCCGGTTGAGTAATTGGAATTGGTTGGGGAGGTGGAGGACCAAACTGTGAGCGTGTCGAGGTGGACGGGTCGGGTGTGAAGCATTGTCAAGCGTTGGTCAGCGACCATCGATTCGGTGTAGGATGCACTTTCTTGGGTGAAGGAGGTCTCAGCACCAACGTTCCAATGGCCAGCATCAGCAAGGTTTCCTTGAGGAAAGAGGTCCACGTCCGTCGTGCTGTGAACGCTCCGGGCTTGCCCTGCGGTCAAGAGCGGTGAAGCGGAAAACATGAGGAGCATGACCACCAAAAAGAGTACCTTGCCGTGAGGTCGCATGTCTTCTTGCACGAGGTGGCACTTCTTGAAACAAAGGGTTCCCTGCACCACATGGGCGCTTTGTCGTAAACGAGGTTGGCGCATGTTTGAAATACCAAGCGCATGAGGCGGTTCTACCTCTCATGGCTGTGGTGGTGTAGGGGTTAGCACGGCAGATTGTGGTTCTGCCAGCCCGGGTTCAATTCCCGGCCACGGCCCCATCTCACAAGTCTTCGTCCCGTATGTGGTGGCCCATCCGCTCGCCTTTGGTGGCGAGATAGGCTCGGTTGTTGGTGTTCACACCAACGATGAGCGGTGTTCGTTTCACGACCTTGATGCCGTGTTGTTCCAACTGTGCGACTTTCTCAGGGTTGTTGGTGAGAAGATTCACCTCACTGACCGACAGCGCCTCAAGCATCTCCGCTGCGATGGCGTAATCCCGTGCATCTGCGGGGTGGCCCAGCATCAGGTTGGCGTCCAAGGTGTCGGCACCAGCATCCTGGAGATGATAGGCTTGGATTTTGGCGTGAAGGCCGATGCCTCGCCCTTCTTGGCGTAAATAGAGCAGTGTGCCCCATCCTTTCTCAACGATGGCGTTCAATGCCGCATGGAGTTGCGGGCCACAATCACATCGGGTGCTGGAAAAAACATCGCCGGTCAGGCATTCGGAGTGAACCCGAACAAGAACAGGGTCGGGACCCTCCATGTCGCCGAGGGTGAGCGCCACGTGGTCAAATCCGGTTGTTTCTTCATGGAAGACCTGAATTTGGAAGTCACCAAAGCCCGTGGGAAGAAAGGCAATGCTTGGAACGTCATCTTTGCGGACCATGTTCATGATTTCACCTCGATGATAAAGCGTATCTCTCCTTCTTGCTTTGCCACTTCCAAGAGATTGTGAGGTCCTCGTCCAATCAGCAGTGGCATGTCGTGCAGCGTTTCGGGGTCGTCAGCGAGAACCTCCAACACATTCCCCGCGAGGAGTTCTTCGAGGGCCTCCCTCGTTTTGGCGACGGGAACCGGGCAATTGAACCCCAGAACATCAAGCCGATGGGTGATGCCATGGCCCTCGCCTTGCTCTCCCATGGTGCAACGCAAGCCGGTGCCCGTTTTGAACACATGCACGGCCTGCATGAACCCGTATTCCTGCGACCGTTGGCCCGCGACAACTTTTCAACAGCGGGGTGGCTCTCCAACCATGGCGGCGACCGGGTCAGCACGTCCTGAAGGGGACATGTCTTGGCAGGAAGTTGGGGAGTTGGGCTTGCGCTATGGCCGCATTCCCCTTGCCCTGATTTTGGTTGAGGCCTTCTACTGGTTTTTGACCATCCCCTCCGATACCCTCGCTCCCATTCAGGTCACTGAGGCATGGATTTGGAACGAACTCACCAACCTCATCTACGGCGAGGGCACCGCCGTCATCAGCCACCACAACGGCTGGTTGACACGTATTGACCTGCTCCACCCATCGTTCCCCGGGCCTTACGATAGCGTTGGCCTCTATGTTTCGGATGAGTGCGCTGGTGTTCACGAGATGATTTTCTTGTCAACGCTGGTGATGATGACCGACGGTGTGCCTCAGCGAGAAAAGTGGAAAGCTGTCGCTGTTATGTGCGGCATCGTCTACATTCTGAACATCCTTCGTCTTGTTGTGTTCTATCCCATCGCCTTGGATTCCTGTCTTGAAACACCGAACGTGCAAGCCTGCTTGACGCCCATGTGGCAATTCCACGAGACCGTTTACACGTGGGGCTTTTTGGTGGTCCTGGTCAGCATGTGGTTGGTTTGGTTCCTACGATTTGGCGGCCCTGCCAGAACCCTTGCGGCGACCAAAGAAGACCCCTCTCCTTGGCGAATTCAACGCCGACATCTCTGGGAAACCAAACACAAAGCCCTCCTCGGTGCTGCGCTTCTGCTCTTCGTGTTGGCGATGACCAACATCTCAACCAATCAAGAGGCCATTGATGCCAGGGATACCCTTGCCTTCTGCGAATTTTCGAGTCAACTCTCTTCGGACTGTGCCGATGCTGAGCAGCGGTGGGACGACGCCATCGGCTATGCTTGGTCGCTTTCCGCCCTCAGCCTGACGGTGGGCGTCGGTACAATGGTCGTTGTTGAGCGCCCTCTTGAGGATGGAACATGGCCGAGTCGAGAGGTCAAAGCAGACAACGAAGCAGAACCTCAAACAAAATCGCACCACTCGAAAAAATCAGGTTCGTGGAAGCGACGAGGCGAGGAAGAGTGATCACTCCACAATGGAAGCGGTCATCGTTTGTCCGTTGAACGGTCGCTTTTCGATAGCTTTCATGGCGGTGCCAATTTTGCTGCTGTGAAGACTCACGTAGGTGGCCTCGTCTCGGAAGGCGATGGTGCCAATGGCCAACTCATCGCAGCGCAACTGTTCAACGAACCAATTGGCCACGTTCAGCGTAGAACCGGCGTCTTCGGGTCGCAGGGAGAGTTTGACGGTCACGTAGCCAAACACATCGGCCGTTTCACCGAAGTCCTCCTGGCGACGAACGGGGTCTCGCTCAACGCTTTCTGGAAGTTCTGGGGCTTCGGATGGCTGAATGTCAAGGCCGTAGGTGGCCATAATCTTGGACAATTGTGGCTCATCGTCTCGGGAAACCAAACTCCACGCTTCTCCAGTGCGTCCGATGCGGCCTGTGCGACCAATACGGTGAATGAAGGAGTCCATGTCGTTTGGAATATCGTAGTTGACAACGAGGGTGATGCCGTCAACGTCAATGCCACGAGCAGCGACGTCGGTGGCGATGATGGTCTTGACTTCACCTTCCTTGAAGGAATTGAGAATGCGCTCTCGCTGGTTTTGGCTGAGGTCGCCGTGAAGACCGGCGACATCAAAGCGGTGCTTCTTGAGTCGCTCAACCGCTAGGTCGACCATGCGCTTGGTGTTGCAGAAGATGATGGTCTGGTCGGTGTCTTGCATTCGCACGAGAAGACGGCCGAGCACCCAGAGTTTGTTTGAGCGCCCGATGCGAACGGAGTAAAGGTCGATGGGCGGGACATCCAACTCTTCAGCGTTGGTCAAAACGAAATCGGGTTCGTTCATGAATTCGTGAGCCGCATCGATGATCTCTTGCGGGAAGGTCGCCGAAAAGAGGAGCGTTTGTTCACGCCCAGTCATGCGTTCAACAACCCACATGATGTCGGGGAAGAAACCCATGTCGAGCATGCGGTCGGCCTCGTCCAAACAGAGGACCTGAGGTTTGGTCAAATCGATGTGGCCTCGCTCGCTCATGTCCATGACACGACCAGGCGTGCCGACGATGATGTCAACGCCTTGGCCGAGAGTTTTTGCTTGCTTTTCGAGGTCGGTGCCACCGTACACGGTCAAGATGGTCAAACCGCCATCGCCTTGGAGCATGACCAGTTCTTCTGCGACTTGGTTGGCGAGTTCACGTGTGGGTGCCAGAATGAGGGCTTGGAGTTCACCCGTTGGTTGGCAGCGTTCAAGGATGGGCAGGCCAAAGGCAGCGGTTTTTCCTGAACCGGTTCGGGCTTGGCCAATCACGTCCGTCCCTTGACGAGCGATGGGCACGGTGTCCCGTTGAACTTGTGTTGCGAATTCCCATCCCATGGCGTTCAAGCCGTTTTGAAGGGATTCTGGAAGGTTCCATGCATCAAAGCGTGTTGTTGTGAACATCGGTCTCACCGTTCGTCTCAAGTGTTCTTCATTGGCCACCGAGACGAGGCGGCCTCCACAGGATCATCAGAAGTTCTCGCGGTCGGCGATTTCCTTCTGAAGTTCGCCCATCCAGTACCGGCGAGCGTTTTCGCGGTTGAGTGGACGACGCATTTGTCGAACATGCTCAAGGATGTATTGACGGAATTTGAGTGCCTTTGAGCGGTTCACGCCTTTGGGCGTGATGCCGTCCCACAATCGGTCAAACTGTTGTGCTTTGTCGTTGAATGGCATGTCATCGTCCATATCATACACCTCTTCAGCGACTTGCCGACCGTCCACCTGTTCTTAACGGTGTTGCACGGCTCCTGCTTCCCTCAAAAGTACGACTCGTCTTCATCGGGAGGAAAATCATCGTCGTGGTAGCCCATCAATTCGTCTTGCGTTGGACGGGATGGTTGGGCAGGGGTGGTCGTTGGCGGTTCAGGCGCCGGTTCAGCAGGTCGTTCCTTGCCGGCTTGAGGCGGGGAAGGCGCCATGCCAACTCGTTTTCCTTGGGCCAGCAGAACCTCCTTGTCGATATCGGGTACAGGCAAGGCCGGTGAGAGGGCGGCGTTCTTCTCTTCTTCCGTCCCTTCCAACATGGCATCGAAGCGATATTGCATCAGTTTCTCCACGAGGGCTGCGTCCGTCTCCGTCTTCAGAAGGTCGTCGACAAGCGCACGAAGTTCGGCTTCATCCATCAACTTCGGCAGGAGGCTGACACAGGCACGTCGAACCCGTACATCGTTTGACCGAGCACCGGCGAGAATCAAATCACGTGCTCGGCCGTGGCCTCGGTTAAGCTTCTCAATCGTCTTGATGGCCGACAGACGAACATCAGGGTCGGGGTCAGCGATGGCACGTTCTGCAAACATGGTGCCCATGCGTACGTCTTGTTTGGCCAAACGAGGCAGTGATTTTGCGACCGTTTTTCGAACTTGAGCATCTTCGTCGTTGAGTGCCCATGACACCAAATCCCACACGGCTGAGGTCTTTCTCGAGACGATGGCGTTGATCATCTTGGCCGCCCGCCGTCGGAGTTCCACCTCTGGCTCGAGCAGAAGCGTGTCAACATGGTCGGCCACAACATCGGGCCATGTTTTCGTCAACGCTTCCAGTCCTTTCCAGGCCGTAGCTCTTCGTTGCTTGTCGGGATGGCGCAATTCGTTCTCCAGGGACGAGTGCACACCCGAGGGGAAGGTCGGTGCTGCCCGAGCAAGGGAGGCACTGGCGGCTTTTTGCACGCTTGT
>MDTD01197163.1_pt1 | contig 17469 bp, 13 predicted proteins | sample 811221 | NCBI WGS metagenome assembly MDTD01 (sample SAMN05326646, study PRJNA326480) | marine metagenome | isolation source: seawater | place: Pacific Ocean: South West | collected 2011 | reverse complement strand
ATTTTTAATTTATCAAGTATCTCTTCTCCATCTTCCTCGACCGCATCTATTATATCCCAAGTGGAATTATTATATGATTTTTTGGATTTAACTATGGAACGCTCAACAGCAACAGCTCCTGCTTGAGATGCAGCATTGTTGTCTTGTATCATCTGAATTTTCATCTTTCTTTTTCCTCTTGAACCATAACCTAGGTAAGTAGTATTCAATGAATCATTATAAGAACGTATTTCATTGTCATATGGTGTTGGAATGTGCACTACTTTTTTATCTGAATTTATATTAAAATAATCACCACCCGAACAACTTGCACCATCTCTCCAAAATTCTTTAACTCCTTGATTATAATCGCCACAATAAATCGTATTAACAAAAATGTTGTTTGAAGTTGCGATTTCGCATACGGATTTGTAATCTACTGGACCTTGATTAAAAGGCTCGTTTCCAGCAATATAAATCATTTTTAAATCATTTTCATTAAATGACCAACCCAAATCCGTTATAGATCTTTCTATAACAGCTCCACAATATTCATCACCACCGTTAGTACTTAATGCAAATAACTTTTGTGAAAGAAAATCAAGATCAGTGGTAAATGGTGTTTGCTGTCTAATAAAATTGGAACTATAGCTTAAGGTTTGATTTCCATAATCGTATAGGGCAAATTCAATAATGGGAGTTTGTCCATTGTAAGTTAAATTGGTCATTTCATTTACAATATTCCAAATTCTAGATTTAGCCTGATTAATTAAGCCATCCATACTATTTGATGTATCAAAAAGAATGGCAATCTGAATTTTAACAAGTGGAGGTTTAGGTAACATTGAAACCGAATAAAAATTAGATTCAGTTAAAATATAATTGGAAAATAAATTTGATGAATTGTAGTTAAAGATTAAGCAAAGTAAGAGAGTTAAAATTTTAGTTTTCATAAGTATTGTTTTTAATTAATACTTATTACAAGTCAAGATTAGATCGGTTCAAAAAAAAGAAAATTATTTAAAAAAGACTGATTTGATCATCAGCATTTTTATCTTTTAGGTCATTTTTAATATCCCACTCCATAGTTTGAGGTGAATTATCTTCTATCTCAGCTTCTGATTTTTTTGGCTCATTAACATCTAATTTAGGCCATGGTTCTTTTCCTTCTATTGGATGAGTAAGAACAATTTCTTTAACCTTTAATTTAGTCAACTGATTTCCTTGAGCCTTCATTCCCTTTACATCAATAATATCATTGGTCTTAACAATATTATCGGGTAATTTTTTAGTCTCCTTAAAAAGTTTATTATAAACAATTTTTACTTCTGTTTCAAAAGCTGTTGAAAAAGCATGAAGAGTTGAACCTTTTGTATCACTTATACATAACACTCTTTTATCTGTTGTTATTTCACATTTGAAACGTTTAACATAATGAGTTTCTTTTGAAGAATCGAAATAGATAGCTGTAATAGACCTTTCAGGATGCCACTTTTCAATATGAATCATATCATCATCAAAATAGGTTGAAAGATCAAATCCACACAATCTATAATCTCCATTTTTATAGAGAGTTAAAATCTTATCGTCACCTTTAAAAGAACCAATAAACTTTCCTCGTTCATCATCATTTAAACGACCAACAACCTCATCAAACCAAATTTTCCTGGACTCCAACGTTGAACCACCAACCTCCTTTTGAACTACTTTTTGAACAATCTCTTTAGTAACTCTATTTCCTGCTGCACCGCGACCTTTGATTATAAGCTCACCTAAATCGATATCAAATCTCAACTTTTTTAAATGTGGCCTGGGTCTTAGTGAAACAGAAATAATTTCTCTTTCTCCATTTGGATGAGCTGAAAAATAAAGTAGTTTAGAACCTTTATTTCCTTTAGTTAAATCATATTCTTTATCTCTTGTAATAGAATTGACTCTGAATCTTTTCATCATACATGCTCCAGCTGAACCATCTCTGTATAAAACATGATATATTGTTCTGACATCTCCCTTTTTCCATACAGATGCATAAACTATGTCTTTACCAACAAATTTCTTATCACTGATTTTGGTAACCATCATTTTACCAGATTTAAAGAACAATATTATGTCATCAATTTCTGAGCAGTCCATTATGGTATCAGCCTTTTTTAAACCATAGCCAATAAAACCTTCTTTAAAATCAGCATACAACTTCTTATTAGCTATAATTACTTTAGAAGCTGTGATATTATCAAAAACCTTAATTTCTGTTTTACGTTCTTTACCTGAAGAGAATCTTTTCTTTAAATCTTTAAAATAATCAATTGAATAATTAATAAGATTTGCAAGATTATCCTTAACAAGTTTAATTTCATCCTCTATTTTAATAAGTGCATCTCCAGCTTTATCAGAATCAAACCTAGTAATTCTAATCATTGGGATTTGAGTTAATTTAAGTAGGTTTTCATCTGTAATTTCACGTTTTAGTTTCTTTTTAAAAGGTTTAAAACATGCATATAAATACTCATATAAAGCTTCTCTATTAGAATAAAGCTTGAAATCAATATACATCTCATTATTAATAAATAATTGCTCCAAAGTGGAAAAGTGCCATTGCTTTTCGAGTTCCTCTAAACGAATTTCTAACTCAAGTTTTAACAAAGAAACAGTTGTATCTGTATTATTTTTGAGAATTTCACTTACACCTAAAAATCTCGGTGTATCAGAATCTATAATAGTTGAATTAGGTGATATAGATGTCTCGCAATCAGTAAATGCATACAAGGCATCAATTGTTTTATCAGGTGAAACACCAGATGTTAAATGAATTATAATTTCAGCAACCGAAGCAGTGTTATCTTCAATTTTTTTAATTTTAATTTTACCCTTATCGTTAGCTTTTAAAATATTATCAATCAAACTTGATGTGGTAGTACCGTAAGGTATTTCATGTATTACCAAAGTTTTGTTATCAACTTTCTTAATTTTAGCTCTCACCCTAACTTTTCCTCCCCTTAATCCATCATTATAATTAGAGAAGTCAGCCATTCCACCATTTGGAAAATCAGGAAATAACTCGACCTTTTTTCCTCTCAAATGATTAATTGATTGATCAATAAGTTCAATAAAATTATGTGGCAAAAATTTACAAGCCATACCGACAGCAATTCCCTCAGCACCTTGTGCTAATAATAATGGAAATTTAACAGGTAATGATTCTGGTTCTTTATTTCTGCCGTCATAACTAGCAAGCCAATTTGTAGTCTTTGGGTTAAAAACAACATGAAGTGCAAATTTTGAAAGTCTAGCCTCAATATATCTTGCTGCTGCAGCCCCATCACCGGTAAGTGTATTCCCCCAGTTACCTTGACAATCAATCAATAAGTTTTTTTGACCTAATTGCACTAGTGCATCACCTATAGAGGCATCTCCGTGAGGATGATACTTCATGGTATTACCTATAACATTTGCAACTTTATTATATCGGCCATCATCCATTTCTTTTAATGAATGTAAAATTCTTCTTTGAACAGGTTTAAGACCATCTGAAAGACTGGGTACAGCTCTTTCAAGAATTACATAGCTCGCATAATCTAAAAACCAATTTTTATAAAGTCCATTAACAGGTATTATGTTTTCATCTACCTGTTTGTTTTCAAAAGGATTTGATGATGGATCTTGACAATCTTGATCTTCATTTATATTTTCATCTTCTATATCTTCTTCTGCCATAAATTAAGACGCTGTATTCAATTCATTATTTTCATTCTCTTCAATATCAGACAATGGGTCTTTCTCTAACCTTAAATTTTCAATTATAAACTCTTGCCTTTGAGGTGTGTTCTTTCCCATAAAATATGACAAAATAGAATCAATTGATGCTGCTTTATCTAATATAACTGGCTCCAACCTGATGTCATCACCAATAAAATGCTTGAATTCATCTGGTGAAATTTCACCCAAACCTTTGAAACGAGTAATCTCTGGATTTTTCCCAAGTTCTTTCATTGCATCATTTCGTTCCTCTATTGAATAACAATAAATGGTTTTCTTTTTATTGCGAACTCTATAGAGTGGGGTTTGAAGAACATATACATGATTTCTTTTAACCAAATCCGGGAAAAATCTTAAGAAGAAGGTCAATAATAACATTCTTATATGCATTCCATCAACATCAGCATCAGTAGCTATAACAATTCTGTTATACCTTAAACTTTCCATGTCATCTTCAATATCTAAAGCAGCTTGTATTAAGTTAAACTCCTCATTTTCATAAACTACTTTCTTAGTCAAACCAAAGCTATTTAATGGTTTTCCCCTCAAAGAAAAAACTGCCTGAGTATTGACATTTCTTGACTTTGTAATGGATCCACTTGCAGAGTCCCCCTCAGTGATAAATAATGTTGTATCTTCATATCGTTCATCTTTTAAATCTGTAAAATGAACCCTGCAATCTCGTAATTTCTTATTATGAAGGTTTGCTTTTTTAGAACGCTCTCTGGCAATCTTTCTTATTCCAGCTAATTCTTTTCGTTCTTTTTCAGATTGCTTAATTTTTTTTTCTAATATTTCAGCTGTTTGAGGATTCCGATGAAGATAGTTATCTAACTTTTCCTTAAGAAAATCATTCACAAAAGCTCTCATGGACTTTCCTTTTGGTTCAATTTCCAATGATCCCAATTTTGTTTTGGTCTGAGATTCAAATACTGGCTCAATAACCTTTACTGCAATAGCTGCAACAATAGATTGTCTTATATCGGAAGCCTCATAATTTTTGTTGTAAAAATCTCTTATTACTCTAGCTAGAGATTCTCTGAAAGCACTTTGATGTGTTCCACCTTGTGTAGTATGCTGGCCATTAACAAAAGAATGATAATCTTCACCATAAGTTTTTCCATATGTGAAGGCAACTTCAATATCATCACCTTCTAAATGAATGATAGGAAATAAAGCATCGCCATCCATGTTATTGGATAACAAGTCCTTTAAACCTTCCTTTGACTGAAAACGCTGACCATTTAAATAAATAGACAATCCTCTATTTAAATAACAATAGTTCCAAATCATCTTATCTAAATAGGCTGTTTTAAAAGCATATTTTTTAAAGACTTCATTATCCGGAATAAATTCTGTAAAAGTTCCATTATTTTCATCTGTCTTGGTAACTGAAGACTCACTCAAAAGCTCTCCCCTAGAAAACACAGCCTCCTTTTTTTGACCGTCACGAACTGCATAAACTTTGCAATGAGATGACAAAGCATTAACAGCTTTGGTACCAACACCATTTAAACCAACTGTTTTCTTAAATGCCTTTGAATCATACTTACCTCCAGTATTAATTTGAGATACACATTCAACAAGTTTACCTAAAGGAATTCCTCTGCCATAGTCTCGAATATTAACAACACCTTCCTTAATAGTAATTTCAATTTTCTTTCCATTACCCATGACATATTCATCAATACTGTTGTCAATAATCTCTTTTACAAGTATATAAATACCATCATCAGCAGATGAGCCATCACCAATTTTTCCGATGTACATACCTGGACGAAGCCGAATATGTTCTTTCCAATCTAGAGATCGAATATTATCTTCTGTATAATTTGCTGCAGACATAATTTACTAATGAATAACAAATATAATGTTCTATGTTGCTATATAGTAATAATAACAAGGCACTTATGAACTATTGTTAGTTGAAAAACAAAAATAAATAAATAAACTCAACATATTTTATTTTAATGTAATAGCTTTACACTAGATTTAAACAATTGTAAACAACATGATAAAAAAAGCCCCACTTCACGTAAAAATAATTATCGCAATGATTTTAGGAATTATATGGGCGCTAATTTCAGGTGCTCTTGGCTGGAATCGTTTTACTATAAATTGGATTGATCCTTTTGGAATAATTTTTATTAATTGCCTTAAATTTATTGCGATACCTTTAGTCTTATTTTCAATTGTTGGTGGTGTTGCTGGACTTGGAGACGTAAGACAACTTGGACGAATTGGAGCCAAAACATTAGGCCTATATTTAATTACAACCATAGCGTCAGTAAGCCTAGGATTGTCATTAGTAAACTTACTACAACCAGGAAACAACTCATTAGAAGATCAAAACAGATTGAGGTATGAAATATGGGCTAAATCAGAGGGTATATCAGTAAAAGATGGGAAGAATTTATTAGCAAATGCAGATCCCGAATTAATAAAGAAAATTGAAACTTCATTAAGCGAAGAAAAAAGCAGCTCTGAGTATAAAAAAATCATGAGCAAAAATGAAAAGGCTAAAAATAGAAAAACAGGCCCTTTACAACCATTAGTGGATATGGTTCCTGAAAATCTTATTGCTGCATTTTCAAGCAGCAAACTAATGCTTCAGGTAATATTCTTTGCACTTTTCTTTGGAATAGCCCTTTCACTTATGCAGACTGAAGGATCCAAACAGATTCATCAGTTTTTTAATGCCATGGGTGATGTATTTATTAAAATGGTCAACATGATTATGGCACTTTCTCCATTTTTTGTTTTTTGCTTAATGGCCGGAGTTCTTGCAAAAATTGCCAATACTCCATCAGAGTTGTTAACTTTATTTCAAACATTAGGTTTATACTCGCTTGTTGTTTTTCTTGGATTGACCTTACTTCTATTTGGATTCTATCCTCTTCTCCAAAGAATATTTAGAGTTAATTTTACTTACAGAGAATTTTTCAAAAAGATGAGTTCCGCTCAATTCCTTGCATTTTCAACAAGCTCGAGTGCAGCAACCCTTCCAGTTACAATCAAATGTGTTCAAGAAGGCCTAAAAGTTCCTAAAAGAGTAAGTGATTTTGTTCTTCCAATTGGAGCTACTGTCAATATGGATGGAACATCCCTTTATCAAGCAATTGCAGTAATATTTTTAGCTCAGTTCCACGGCGTTGATCTTTCGCTTGGTCAACAATTAGGAATTGTCGCTACAACAACTTTAGCCTCTATTGGCTCTGCTGCTGTTCCAAGTGCAGGATTAATCATGCTCATGTTTGTTTTAAATTCTGTTGGTTTAAATCCAATGTGGATTGTTATCATATACCCTATTGATCGAATTCTTGATATGTGCAGAACAGTTATTAATGTATCAAGTGATGCAACTGTAGCATCAATTGTAGCTAAAACTGAAAAAAATTAAAGAATTAAATATCGTCATCTAATCAATTATTTTTGATAGTTCAAAAAACTATTTTTCGAGATTTTCGTAAGCACTTATAAATAGTTTTTAGATGAATAATAAAGATGAGAGTTCTCCATATAGAGTGCTTTTAATTACAATATGTTCAATTGTAATATTGACTTTTTGTTATTTTATTCCTGAATTTTCATTTAAAAATGGAATATCATTTAAAAAAATAGACCTATTTCAGGACTTAAGAGAAAGAAAAAAATCAATTTTAGTAAAACCCAAAAAAGAAATAAAGAAAGAATTTGTTGATAGTTGCCCTCCAAACATTATATGCTTTGAAGATTATTCTAATAAGAAAAATTACTTAAATGAATTTTATGAATCACTAAGTAATAAAGATACTATAACAAGAATTTGTTTTTTTGGAGATTCATTTATCGATGCAGATATTGTAACCTCTGAAATTAGAAATGATTTACAAAAATATTTTGGAGGAAGTGGTGTTGGATTTGTGCCTATAGGCTCTGAAACAAACTTTTATAGACGAACAATTAAACATTATTTCAATGGATTCAATTCACACAATATCATTCACCCTGGAAACAAAAGGTCGTTTTTAGCCGCAGGTGGATATGTTTTTACGCCACTTGAAAATAATTACTTAAGATATAAAGGAATAAAGAAATCAGAAAAATTATCTGTCTTTAAAAAAATTAGACTCTTTTATCAAGCAAACAATAGTTTTAAAATAAATTATAAAACCGATAATAGATCAAGTTCATTTAATACGAAAGAAAATTCTAAAATTGAAACGCAAGTCATTAATAATTCCAAAACCAACAACATTTCATTTACATTTCCTCCTGATGATCAACTCAAATTATATGGAGTTTCATTTGAAGATCATACTGGGATTGTTTTAGATAATTTTGGTATGAAAAGTAACTCTGGAAGTGGCTTACTTGCAATACCCAAAAATAATTGGGTAGAGTTTAACAAACATCAAGATTATAAATTAATTGTTTTGCAATATGGTCTAAATGTTCTGAATAAAAATACAACAAACCTCAATAGATATATTAAGCGAATGACTTCTTTAATCAAACGAATTCAAAAACAATGTCCAAATGCTAAAATTTTATTACTTGGAATGCCAGACAGAGGGATTAAGATAAAAGGAGAAATAACAACTATGCCAAATATTTTCTTGATGATTAACGCTCAAAGAACTATTGCTAAAAACACTGGCATTGTATTTTGGGATGTTTTTAGTGCAATGGGAGGAGTTAATAGCATGAAAGAATGGGCCGAAAGCAATCCCCCTCTTGCAAACAAAGACTATACACATTTGAAATTTAAAGGAGGAAATAAATTAGGTGGTATATTTTCAAAATCAATTATTTTTCAATACGAGAAGTATTTGAAAAAAAAAGATTGGATTAAAAAAAATAATAAACAGTGAATATATTAAGTGACATAGATATAAATCGGATTTTTTCGTTGTTATCATATAATGTCGATGAGCCATTAATATTTAGTTCCGGTTTATTTCTTTTTCTTTTTTGTTCATTTATGTTTGTTTATTCTTTGATTCATAAAAATCAAAGAATCAAGATTTTATTTGTAACTGCATTTTCACTTTTCTTTTATTATAAATCAAGTGGGCTATACTTCATAATTCTATTAATAACTACTCTTGTCGATTTTTCAATAGGACATTTTATATATAAAAATAAAGAAAAGTGGAAAAAATATTGTCTATTATTAATTAGTCTATTATTTAATATTGGTGTCCTTGTTTACTTTAAATATACTAATTTTTTCTTTCAGCTATTTTATGATTTAAGCAATACTGAATTCAAGCCATTTGATATCTTCTTGCCAATTGGAGTCTCATTTTTCACATTCCAATCAATGAGTTATACAATTGACATCTACAGAGGTAAATTAAAACCCTTAAAAAATATTATTAATTATGCATTTTATGTATCATTCTTCCCACAACTAGTAGCTGGTCCAATAGTAAGAGCTTCTGAATTTATACCTCAAATTTTAAATCCTACTCGAGTAAACAAAACGATGATAGGAAAAGGTATTTTTCTAATTCTAACAGGATTATTTAAAAAAGCAGTCATAGCAGATTATATAAGTACAAATTTTGTCGCTAGAGTATTCGAAAATCCAACACTTTATTCTGGATTTGAAAACTTAATCGGGGTTTATGGTTATGCTTTAAGAATCTATTGCGACTTTTCAGGATATTCCGATATGGCTATTGGAATCGCACTATTGTTAGGATATAAATTCAATATAAATTTTAACTCTCCTTATAAATCTAAAAACATTACAGAGTTTTGGAGAAGATGGCATATCTCACTTTCCTCTTGGCTTAAAGATTACTTATACATATCATTTGGAGGAAATAGAAAAGGGAAAATAAGAACATATATACACCTCTTATTAACCATGCTCATTGGTGGGCTATGGCATGGACAATCAATAAAATTTATATTTTGGGGTGCGTTGCATGGATTAGGACTTATTTTTCACAAACTCTATCAATCAATATTTAAAATTGAGATCAATAATAAACCACTTTCATTTATATACAATTTCCTCAGTTGGATGATCACATTTCATTTTGTTTGCTTTTGCTGGATTTACTTTAGATCCGAAAACATAGAAACTGCTCATGAAATAATGCATCAAATATTGTATTCATTTAATTGGAACATCGCATTGGAATTTATCCAAGGTTACAAAGTTGTTTCAACTTTAATAATACTTGGATTTATAACTCATTTTTTACCAGCAAAATTTGATGATTGGAGTGAGAAAATGGTTATCAAAAGTAATTGGTTATTACAATCTGTATATATATGTATAATTATAATAATTGTAATTCAATTCAAATCATCAGATATACAACCATTTATATACTTTCAATTCTAAATCAATTAAAACCTAGATCTTATTAATGCCTCCATACCGTCAACAAATAATGGATGTGTGTTGTTGCTTTCAACAAGAACAACTTCTTCACCTCCATTTTCTTCAAAAATCTCTTGGTATTCGTCACCTATTTCAATAATTGTTTCAAGACAGTCAGCTACAAATGCTGGACTAAAAACTAAAATTCTTTTGGCTCCATTTTTTGCAAGATCAGCAACAATTTCATCAGAAAAAGGAGTCAACCATTTTTTATCCAATCGAGACTGGAAGGATACTGTATAATGTTCATTATCCAAATTTAATTTATCTGCCAACAATCTAGTAGTAGCATAACAAGTAGCTTTGTAACAAAGTTTATTCTTGTCGTTTATTTCAGTTTCACAAGGTTGATCTCCACAAAGATCATCTACTTCATACACTTTATCAACCTGTCTCTCAGGCAATCCATGATATGAAAAAACAACATGGTCAAATGATGATAAATCATACACTTTGGCTCTTTCTACAATTGAATCAAGATAACCCTCATTGGTATAAAATTGATTGATAACACTTAATTGTGGTATTACCCACCATTTAGAAATCAACTGCATTGCATGTTCAATTGCAGAGCCAGTTGACGCACTGGCATATTGAGGAAAAAGAGGAAGAATTATTATGTGGTCATAACCATCATTTTTCATTCGATTTAATACAGAGGGCATTGATGGGTTTTTGTATCTCATTGCAAGATGCACATGAACATTTTCATTAGAAAACCTGTTTTGAAGTTCATTTTGGAGATTCTCAGAATGATGTATGAGCGGAGAAACTCCATTCCCATAATCCCATAGTTCTTTATAAATTTTTGCCGATTTGGGGGCTCTAAATGGAACAATGATTAGATTAACAAGTGTTTTTCTGAGCAAATAAGGGATATCAATAACCCTTGGATCATTTAAAAACTGTTTTAAATATTTACGAACAGATGAAACAGATGGATCGTCAGGAGTACCCAATTGAAGTAATAAAACACCTATTTTGTTTTTCATTTGTAATGTAAACAACAATTTAGAACAAATATAGTTTTAATAAACTATCTAGGCATTGCGCATTTATTCGTTTTACCCAATCTAAAAGAAATCATACCCCCGTAAAAAACATACCAATCAGATGTCCTTGAATTTCCCCTATTACCATATCTTGACCCATCAAGAGACCTATTGGATAAATCCGCAGATAATTGTCCATTTGTTTGAGCTAATGATCCTTGATCAACATAAGTATCACTTGAAACATCATCTAAGTAATCAGTAAAAGTTTTTCTAATTCCTATTTCAACATTCAAATTAATAAACTTATTGATAGATAATTTACAACCCAAACCTATTGGGAAACAAATTTGCATCAAAGAATATTTATTTTTCTTAGAAGAAAGTGACGTCCCCTGCCCTTCTGTTGCTAATGGTTGTAATTCGACAATCTCACCATTATAATTGGTTTTGGGATTCATTCTAAATACGCCTCCTTGAATAAACATATATGTTGTACCTCTATACTTTCTATTACCCATTTGAAAAGGTAAATAATGAAATTCTAAACCACCAGAAAACTCAAAAATATCAGAGAAAAAGCTTAAATTTCTGTTGATGTAATATTCTTCCTGAGAATCCGCATCATCAGCTTGTACTTTTCCGTAAAGAAAACTAAATCTAGACGCAAGCCTAGAATTGATATTATATCTGTAGAGTAAACCAAATGATAAATTTGGTTTATAAAACTGACGGTGTTTATTTAAGTCGCCTAAATAATACATCTTTCCAACACAAGCTCCTATTTCAGATAAAGAAAAGAAGTTTTGTTGATTGGATCTTTGGCTAAATAAAAATCCAAAAGAGAAAAATACAATAAATACAAAACTTAAAATTGTTTTCATAATATTTGATAACGAAAAAAAACACACAAAAGTATATTCTTTTTTCAATCTAGAATCATAATTTCATTAAATGAGTGATCGCATAGAGATATCTTTAATTGAATTTTGTTAAAAATAGTTTGGTTCAGGTCATTCTCTAATTGATAAAGGTTTTTTAAGTCTGAAAATGACAGTTGTTTCTTATAATAAGTGGTATCAGTAAAAATTAATTGCAACTTATATAGTGAATCATTTTCAGAACTCAAACGAATATATTGATGACTAGACCCAACAAGATTATTATCAATCCAGTATTTCATTAAGTCTTGAGCAATGAGTGAATCATTTTGATTTTCATAAAAGACCTTTATTTGATTGTTATTTACACAAAAGTCAGCTCTATTTTCACAAGAAATGAAAATAAAAAATAAATATATAAATAGTGTTTTGTTCATTGATGCAAATTTACATTATGAAATATCAAAAACCAATAAAACAAACGCAACCTATTTAATTGCCAATACTTATATTTATATCTAATTTTGAATCAAAGTATCAGACAATTCACATATGAAATTTTTTAAAAGGCTTTTATATTATCTATTTGGTTTCGCTTTAGGTTTGATATTGGTATTTTTTTTCTTTGAAAACAGAGGCTGTTCATGGCTTCCTGACAATAGAGTAAAAAACATCATTAGCAAAAGGGTTTTGATATGTGATTCATCCACACTTTTTAAGCTTGAAAAAATGAATATTCATACAAGTATTAAAGAGTCAATTGATAAAGCTGATATTAATTACTCCAAAAGTAAAAAGAAAGGAACTCCTAAAGTTTATAGTTTAAACTTACATGATTTTAAAGGTGGATTTAAAGAAGACTTTTATTTTTTATTGCACGAAAATTCATTTTTTTGCCAAATTTTTAGTTCAAAAAAAAATATTAATGAACGCAAACAACATATTAAAAATAAATACGTTCTTTCAATACCTCAAAAAGGGTTATACAAACCTATAATTCCAAATTTTGAGAAAATTAAAAAAAACTTATTCATTAATAACCTTGACAATCTAAGTGATCTATATAAGTCAATGGAACATAAATATTCAGATATAATAATTGATACATCTGATTGTTATAAGTTTATTGTTTATTTAGATTCATCAAAACAAAAAATATCACTTAATTTTCATGCCGATAAAGAAAGTGTAGTTTTCAAAAAAATAGAAAAACAAGATACTATTAATGATAATTAACAACTATAATCAATTGATTTTTTAAATTTGTTCAATGAAATTCTCTGCTAAACAAATAGCTGATTTACTAAATGGTGAGATTCAAGGTGATTCAGATGCATCTGTTTCTGGTCTAGCCAAAATTGAAGAAGGTGAAAAAGGCACACTTTCTTTCTTAGCAAACCCCAAATATGAAGAATTTATTTACTCTACTAAATCTAGCATTTGTATTGTAAACAATAGCTTTGTTCCCAAAAATAAGCTACCTAATTCTTTAACACTAATAAAAGTTGACGATGCATACTCATGCTTCGCTAAACTTTTAGAGATATACAATCAACTAACTAAAAAAACACCTAAAATTGAAAAACCAAGTTATATCTCCGAGTCTTCAAGTATAGGTAAAGATATCTATCTTGGTGCTTTCTCCCACATTGGTGATGATTCAAAAATAGGTGATAATTCTGCAATATATCCTAATGTTTACATTGGCGATCGAGTAATTATCGGAAATAACTGCACCATTCATCCTGGCTCTGTAATTTATCAAGATTGTGTAATTGGTGACAACTGTATTATTCATGCTGGTGTAATTATAGGATCAGATGGGTTTGGATTTGCTCCAGACGAAAATGGTAATTTCAAAAAAATACCTCAAATTGGAAATGTGGTAATAGAAGACAATGTAGAAATTGGATCAAACTCAACCATCGATAGAGCGACAATGGGTTCAACCTTCATTAGAAAAGGTGTTAAAATTGACAATTTATGTCAAATTGCCCATAATGTTGACATCGGACAAAATTCGGCTATGGCAGCCCAAGTTGGAATTGCTGGGTCTGCAAAAATTGGAAAACATGTAATGATTGGTGGTCAAGCAGGAATTAGTGGGCATCTTCATATTGCTGATAAAACAAAAATTGTTGCCCAATCGGGTATTCCCTCAACTGTAAAAAAAGAAAGTGTTTTAATGGGCTCACCAGCCATACCCTTGGATGATTTTAAAAAATCCTATGGAGGTTTTAGAAGACTTCCATTTATGATCAACAAAATACAAGAATTAGAACAAAAAATTAAAGAATTGACAAGACAATAACGATATGTCAGAAAAACAACAAACATTAAAAGAGACTGTAAAACTAAGTGGTGTTGGTTTACACACAGGAAAATCTGTAAAAATTCAGATCGAACCAGCCCCAGAGAATTTTGGCTATAAATTTCAAAGAATTGATGTTGAAGGAGAACCAATAATTGAGGCTGATGTTGACCTTGTTGTCTCTACTGAAAGAGGCACAACATTAGAAAAGAAAGGAGTTCGAATATATACAACTGAACATGTTCTAGCGGCACTAGTTGGTTGTCAAATTGACAATGCTCTTATTAAAATAAATTCTGAAGAAATCCCAATTATGGATGGAAGTTCTTGGCCATTTGTTGAAGCAATAATTGCAGCCGGAAAAACTGAACAAAATGCTGAAAGAGAATATTTTGAGCTAGATAAAAACATACCATGGGAAGATGAACAAAAAGGCATTGAATTACTTGCGATTCCCGACATAAATTATCGATTAACAGTAATGGTTGATTATCAATCCCCTGTATTAGGTACTCAACATGCTAGTATGTACCATATTGGTGAATTCAAAAATGAAATATCCAAATGTAGAACATTTGTTTTTCTTCGTGAACTTGAATATTTAGCAAAAAATAATCTTATTAAAGGTGGAGATTTAGACAATGCTATTGTATTAGTTGAAAGAGAAAACATTAAAAAAGAAGAGCTAGACGAACTTGCAAAACTTTTAGGAAAAGAAGATCTCGATATCTCTTTTGATGGAATTGGAGTATTAAATAGCACAAAACTTAAATTTGAAAACGAACCTGCACGTCACAAGTTACTTGATATTGTGGGAGATTTAGCACTTTTAGGAAAGCCAATAAAAGCACACATTTTGGCAGCTCGTCCAGGTCATTATGGAAATGTTGAGTTTACCAAAATACTAAAGAAACATTTAAAAGATAGCAAAAATAAAGGCCCTCTTGTTGATCTTGATAGTGAACCTTTATATGACATTCAAGATATTCAAGGAATGCTACCTCACAGATATCCATTTTTAATGGTCGATAAAATAATGCAAATTAAACAAGATTCAATTATTGGAGTCAAAAACATTACAATGAATGAGCCTATTTTTACCGGACACTTTCCTAATAATCCAGTATTCCCAGGTGTTCTTCAAGTTGAAGCCATGGCACAAGTTGGAGGTATTTTTGCATTGAGTAAGGTTGAAGATCCACATTTATATTCAACTTATTTCATGAAAATTGATAATGTCAGATTTAAACAAAAAGTTATTCCCGGTGATACCATTGTTTTTGAATTGAAATTAATGTCTCCTATACGTAGAGGTTTGGTTCAAATGCAAGGAAAAGGCTATGTAAATGGTCAACTAGTATCTGAAGCAGAAATGTTGGCTCAAATTATTAAAGATCAAGCCCAATGATTAGCAAACTAGCTGAGGTTTCAAGCAATGCAATAATAGGCGAAAATGTGACAATTTCATCTTTCTCTACAGTTCATGAAGATGTCACAATAGGTAAAGGCACTACAATTCATCCAAATGTCACTATTTATCCTGGCACTACAATTGGTGAAAATTGCGAGGTTTTTCCAGGTGCGGTAATTGGAATAATTCCTCAAGATCTTAAGTTTAATGGTGAAAAAACTACAGTACAAATAGGGAACAATACTATAATTAGAGAATGCGTAACAATACATAGAGGAACAAAAGATAAATGGTGTACAAAAATTGGAGACAATTGCTTAATAATGACCTATGTTCATATTGCACATGATTGTCAAATTGGAAACCATGTCATTTTAGCTAGCTACACAGGTATTTCTGGACATGTAATTATTAATGATTATGCAATACTCGAAGGGAAAGTTGCCGCTCAACAATTTGTTGAAATTGGTGAGCATTCATTTATTGGAGGCGCCTCACTAATTAGAAAAGATGTCCCGCCTTTCATAAAAGCTGCTCGAGAACCATTGACTTTTGCAGGAGTTAATTCTGTTGGACTAAGAAGAAGAGGCTATAATGAAGAGAAGATTAGAAAAATTGAAGATATTTACAGAGCAATTTATATACAAAACTCTAATGTAAGTAAAGGTATTAAACAAGTAAGAGATTCTATTGAAAAATCAGAAGAAAGAAATCAAATTATCTCCTTTATAGAGAATTCAGATAAAGGTGTTATTAGAGGAATGATTTAATTAAATTGATTGTTTTGAATAAAATTGATAAAAAATTGATAGACAAATCTTTAAGTAATAAAAAAAACAATAAAAAATTACTCACAAAAATCACTCTTAAAAACAAAAAAAAAATAGATCAAATTTTTGAAATTGAACATCAAAAAGAATTTGAAAATAGAGATTGTTTAGAATGTGCCAACTGCTGTAAAACTACAAGCCCAATTTTTCGAGATAAAGATATTAAACGTATTTCCTCTTTTTTGAAAATAAAAGAGCGTGAATTAATTAATGATCTGTTATTTCTTGATAAAGAAAATGATTATGTCTTAAAAAATTCTCCATGTTCATTTTTAAACCATGACAATACTTGCATTATTTATAATGTAAGACCTTTAGCTTGTAAAGAATACCCTCACACCAATCGCAAGAAAATGCATCAAATTATCGACTTAACTTTGGAGAATTCAACTATTTGCCCTGCTGTTTCAAATATCATTTCAAATATTTTAAATTAAATTGATTTTTAAACCAACTTTTATAAAACTTTTTACGTCATATTTCCGAACAAATTCATGAAAAAAACAATTTATTTCTTTTTAATTTGCTTTTTGACAAGTTTTTCATATTCTCAAAAAGGTAAACACGGCGACCAAACTATTTCCGGCTCTAATATAATTCTAAATTCATATAGTCCACTTAATCAAAATGCACAAAGTGGAGACATTACCATAAACACAAATATAAACAACTTAATCAATGGTTTTTTTACCAATCCAGTGGAAGAAGGAGATTTACTTCTTATCATCCAAATTCAAGGAGCTTTTATAGATGTTAACACATACCCTACAGTTGGTTGGGGAGGAAACTACACAGTTCCTAACATATATTTTAGTGCATCATGGGGAACAAATCCATGGGAATGGGGCCAAGTATTAAACTACAATAATTGTGGTAAATTTGAGCAAATTGAGGTCGAAAGTATATCTGGTACAAACCAAATCAATT
>MDTD01020411.1_pt1 | contig 17472 bp, 10 predicted proteins | sample 811221 | NCBI WGS metagenome assembly MDTD01 (sample SAMN05326646, study PRJNA326480) | marine metagenome | isolation source: seawater | place: Pacific Ocean: South West | collected 2011 | reverse complement strand
CTCAACTGCTTGATGTAAGTTCTGATTTGGCTCTCAATACAGATCACACAGGAGGATACATTGGAGCTGGCGTGAGCTTTGTTGACTTTAATCAAGATGGATACGATGACCTAACTTTTGGACATCACGAGGGAGAATTAAAATTTTATGAAGGCACAGGAAATTCATTTAATGAAGTGAACCTTGGGATTGATAACCTTGGAAGTGAGACCAAAGGAGTTTATTGGATAGACTTCGACAACGACGCAGACCTTGATTTTTTCACCACCAATAGACTAGCCCCAAATAAAATTTGGCGCAACGACGGGGGTTCCTTCACAGACATTTCTGAATCATCTGGAATAGACCAAACCCTTTCTAAAAGCTATGGCATGTCTTTCGGCGATTACGACAACGACGGCCTCCTAGATTTTTACATCTGCAACTACCAACTTTGGGTAGATACAGGCTTTGAAAACGAACTATACCACAACAATGGTGACGGTACATTCACAAACGTGACAGCCACAGCCGGAGTAGGAAATGGCCTCAAGCAATCGTTTCAAGCAACATGGATAGACATCAACCTTGACGGATTCCTCGACCTCCACGTCGTCAACTACAGACACGAATTCAAAAACGCCTTTTACATCAACAACGGCGATGGCACATTCACTGATATGGCGCAATCACTAGGCACTGATCTCGAAGCTCTTGCAATGTGCTCATCATTTGAAGACTTCGACAAGGATGGAGATATGGATCTATTCGTGAGCAATGGGCTGGATGGCAACTTTATGCTGAAGAACAAGCTGAATGAGTTTGGCTACTTTGTTGATGAGTCTTCGATCTATGGGATAGAGGTGAATGACTATTGTTGGGCAGGGGAGTGGATAGATTACAACAATGACACTTGGCCTGATCTCCATGTAAGCAAAAGCATAACAGTGTACACTGACTATCCAGATATTTTAGACCAAATACCACCTACAAACGACCTTTTCTTCATCAACAATGGAATGGCACCCTTCAATACTATCCCAGGAACAATTACTCTGAATGATCACCATTCATTTGCTACAGCCCAAGGAGATTTCAATAACGATGGAGTTCCAGATCTAGTATCGCACAGAGTAGGTGAAACGGCCGCATTTTATAAAGGAGTTCCAACGTCGAATAATTGGATTAAAATCAATCTCATAGGAACTTCTTCAAACATTAATGGAGTTGGATGTTCTATCAAACTCTATAGAACTCTTTTCACGGGTCAAATAGAACCCCTCTCAAAAGTCGTCTTCGCCGGTGATAACTACCTAGGTCAGGATTCTTACACTCAACACTTTGGTTTGGGCACTTCAGCAGAGATAGCTAACATCATCGTTACTTGGTCTGACGGTTCACAAGTCGAATACGGAGCATTTAACGTAAACCAAGAGATCACTTTAACAGAACCTGAGCCTTTGGTAGGATGTACATATCAGCAAGCATGTAATTACAACGAAAATGCCATCACCGATGATGGGAGTTGTGATCTCACATGTCTGTGTGGTGAGAACTTGGTTTGGGATATAGAATTAGAACAATGCATTCCACTTCCCACCTGTCCATCAGACATCGACCACAGTGGTGAAACGGATATCCAAGATTTATTAGTATTCCTCACCTCATTCGGTGAACAGTGCTAGAATAAATACCTCAGCGTAATCGAAGTATTCCAAAAATTGAATCTATTCGCATCAGGAGTAAATAGATCGTAAGTCGGCTTGATATCTGTGCTAATCTTAAATGGCGAATCCAGGATTTTGTACTCGACACCAAGGATGCCATCAACTCCCAACAACACACCTAGTCCTTCCCCATTTGCTAATCCTGCGTGGGCACCAAGCCCTGTGTAAACAGCAAACTTTCTCGACCCAGCACTATTCCCAACCCAAACATCATCATGATTCACCGTGACCAGTCCTGTTAGAAAGATGCGGTCTTGGAAAGGGGAGAGGATGAGTTCGACATCGCCAGTTTCCATGCTTCCGCGTAGGCTCAAGGAGAGTTGGGTTGGGCCAGCACTGATTAAACTATTGACACGCGCACCAAGCTCATAGTTGTGAGATTGAGCATGCAATGTGCCCATAAAACACATCAAGAATAAAAGAAAAACAAGCTTCTTCAATGTCATTGTAGATTTTCAGGAAATATCTAAAAAAGTTGGTAAAAGTAAAGTAACTTGTAGGCTCATTATAAACTACTTGCGATGAAAAAAATTACTTTCTTTCTATCAGCTTTAGCATTCACGTTTTCGCTATCTGCGCAGACATCTTTGACTACTGCTGTTGACTTTACCGTTACTGATCTAAACGGTAACTCCCACACATTATTTGATTACCTAGACGACGGTAAGTATGTATGTGTTGACTTTTTTGCCTACTGGTGTGGGCCATGTATGGCTACTGCTCCTGAGTTTACAAATGTATACAACCAATACGGTTGTAATGAGGGTGATGTAATCTTCCTAGGAGTAGAGTACGAGGGAACAGATCAGCAAGTGCACGATTTTGAAAATGCAAATGCAGGAGACAATCCTCCACCAGTAGCTTCAGGTGCTCAAGGTGGCGGCGGTGCTGCTCATTCATCATACGCTATCCAAGCATTCCCAACATTTATTCTTATCAACCCTGATGGACAGATTGTTGAGCAGGATATTTGGCCTATGGATGCATCTATTCTTGACACCACTCTTCAAGGCTACGGTTTAAACCACATGACTTGTACTAATGATGTTGAGGAGGCTGTAGTTGAGTTTGGCGTTTACCCCGTTCCTTCTAATGACGTTGTTACTGTTAGCCTCAACGAGACTGGTGCTTCTATCGAGCTTATCAACCTTGTAGGTTCAACTGTAATTTCTACAGTTGCAAATGAGCTTAACACTCAGCTTAACGTTAGCAACCTTGACGCTGGATCTTACCTAGTTCGCGTTACACAGCAAGGAGCTGTTAGAACGAAAGCTATCCAAGTGATTAAGTAAAATATTTTTACTCCAATAGAAACGGCGCCCTACCACGGGGCGCCGTTTTTGTTTAACTCAAAACCTGCCAGTCCTATTCAATAACTTGGCAATCTGTTAGTGAAATCATTTGGCCTACCATACAGATTGAAGCCCAAAAATCCTCAACCTCGTAGTCAAAACATATGTCCATCCCATCCTTAGGTATAACATTGACCTCTTGCCAATTCGCAACCTCATAAACACTTGAATCTTCCATTACAATCACAAAACCACAGCCATCGAATCCAGTATAGTCGACGATGGTTCCACGATCCATCATATTGCAATCATCATCTTGATCGCATCCTATAAAAGCAAGTGGTAAGACAAGCGCTAGGGAGTATAACATTTTCTTCATGGTGTTAAATGAAGCAAACCCTATGCCAAACCCACTCAAACATCTTACCTTTAACACTCAATCGATGATAAACGTGATGAATAGATTATTTCTCTTAACTTCCTTAACCGCAATTTCATCTTCTCTTCTCGCCCAAAACCTCCCTCACCAGTGGACTCTCAACGAGGAAGAACACAGGCTGACTATTGGCGATGTGTCATACACAGGTCTATACGACGACACGATTATCAGAGACGTATATCTCACATTCGACCAATCGAATTTCGAGCAACTACTTGAGGACAACTACGACGATGCAGTTGCTATTCCTGCGAGCATCACCGTTGACGGAGTAGAGTACTCTGACATAGGAGCGCGGTACAAGGGGCAGACGTCTTACTTCATGAATGAGTCGGATAAGAAGTCGTTCAACATCACGATGGATGAGTACGATAGCTCTCAGGATTTGATGGGTTACGAGTCATTGAATTTTGCCTGCGGGTATTTTGACCCTACTTGGGTTCGAGAATTTATATACCAAAAAATCTTACGCAAACACATCCCAGCAGCTGCTAGCTGTTTCATCAACCTCCACATCAATGGCGAGGATTGGGGCATCTACACGAACGTTCAGCAAACAAATTCTGAATTCCTTGACGAGTGGTTCATGGACAGTTCAGGAGCAAGATGGCGTGCGGACTCACCCGAGGGGTCAGGCGGACCTGGCGGTGGTGGAGGTGGACCCGGCGGCGGTGGCGGCGGTGGCGGCGGTGGCGGCGGTGGCGGCGGCGGCGGTCCCGGTGGCGGCGGAGGCCCACAATGGGGCGACGGCACTGCAGCCCTCAACTACCATGGTTCAGACACTACTGAATACCAAGACTACTACACACTTAAAATGTCTAGCATCAACCATCCTTGGGATATGCTTGTACAGATGTGTGACGTGCTTGAGAATTCTCCAATTGACAACCTCAACGACCAACTCAACTTGGTGATGGATGTTGATAGGGCTCTTTGGTTCCTCGCAGCTGAAAACGTATTTGCTGACGACGACGGATACATTCACAAGGGTAAAATGGACTACCACGTTTTCTACGAGGAGGAAACAAATAGAATGGTACCTCTTGAATACGACGGCAACACAGTTCTCATGGAAAACCATCAGACATGGGGACCTTTCTATAACGCGAATGATGAGAATTACCCTTTACTTCACAGGGTAATGCAGGTGCCTGAATTGCGTCAAAGATATTTAGCCCACATGAGAGTAATCCTAGAAGACTTAAATCCGGCAAACTCTCATCCTATGGTCAATTATTGGACTGACTTCATCGACGAACTAGTCCAAAACGACCCCCACGCCATTTACCCCTACAGCCAGTTCACATTCGAGACAGCCGAGCTGCTTGATATTATAGCGTTCAGGTACAACCACCTGTCAAATGCACCAGAGGTAAATGTGCCTTCACCTGAAATTGCGAATGTGGTGATGGAGAGTTCGAATGGGGTTTGGGCTAGTCCTGAGCCAGATCTTTCGACAACGATTACCGCTGAGGCAAGCTATGTCTCTGGCATTCACGAAGTAAATCTTTACTACAGCAATGAAGTCAACGGAGGTTTCTCAAAAATCCAAATGGACGATCAAGGCAGCGGCTCTTACTCAGCACTTATTCCACCAGCACCAGTGGGTTCCATCATCCGATTCTACATCGAGGCTGTCGGAGCCAACTCTGTTGGCACGAGGGCATACTCGCCACAAGGAGCAGAGCACGACACGTATTACTACACAGTCGATCCTCCATCAGTATCGAGTCCACAGATTGCCATCAATGAACTCATGAGTAAGAACTCAACTATTGAAATGGACGAGGCTGGTGAATACGACGATTGGGTTGAGTTGTTCAACCTTACGGACGAGCAGGTCGACATTAGTGGCTGGCATTTGAGTGACAATGGTTGGAACCTGGATAAGTGGTTGCTTCCTGAAGGCACCGTAATTGAGGCTGGGGGTTATTTGATCATTTGGGCTGATGAGGATGGATCGCAGGGAGATCTTCACGCCAACTTCAAGCTATCAGGGTCAGGCGAGTCTCTTTACTTGAGTACCGCCGAAGAATACATTGTAGATATGGTGGATTTCCCCGCGTCTGAAGATGATTTGGGCTATGCAAGGGTGCCAAACGGAACAGGCGACTTCACCTTCCAAGCACCTACCTTCTCTGCAAACAACGACGAACACTCTACTGTAGCAGATTTAGAACATTTAGACCTTCTACTTTTCCCTAATCCTGCCAACATCGAACTCAATCTAGTTTTCAGCAATACACCTGAAAATGCATCTCTAAGCCTCGTCTCTACATCAGGCCAAACCGTTATTTCAGAAGCCATCACTTCTGCAACAACGACAATTGATGTAGAAAAACTAATCCCCGGCATCTACCTAGTTTTGGTAAATACCGGGGACGAGATCTCGACTAAGAGAGTACTTATTCAATAAGCTCTAAAGTCAGCTTATTTCATTTTCCACCACACGAATCCAATTAGTGTCCATGGAACAACTGCGTCTATTAAATGAGCCATCATACCAGGAGTTCCATACCATATATGGTAGATATACGGCTCGACCATAAATGAGATAAGGCCCACGCCCACCGTCATCAACAATGCGTCTTTTATAGATGTGGCATGTACTCTTGCCAGCATTGAAAAGAGCAGGAAGGAGATAACGAAATTCACTGCAAACCCTCTCGAGAGGTTAGCACCCATATTTGCGTCAAACTTTTCTTGATAGTTTAGAACAGCCCAAGGCTTTCCGTTAAAAGTTTCATCCCAATACTTCATATCCTCCTCACTCATACTTGCCGGCTTACCTAGCGCATACATCCCCGGCTCTAGCCCAGTCTCAGCGATAGCTTCAAGAATAACTTCTTGCTTGTCAGTGTATGTCTGCTGATCGCTATGGAGATTGTTTTCAATACCCCAAGAAAAAAATTGCCAGAAGAATAATATCATAGCTCCGGCTAAAGAAAATAGTAATTGTTTTATCATAACTGTTTGTTTTGCAAAACACAAATTAAGAAATTTAAATCCTTATGCGAATCCAAGCCAATTCCCCTGCCGAGTACCTCGCCGCTGTCCCCGATGAAAGAAGGGCTGCCCTTACCCAACTTAGAGACGTAATTCTCGCTAACCTTCCCGAAGGTTTTGAGGAAGCCATGAGCTACGGAATGATAGGCTACGTTGTCCCTCACTCGAGATATCCAGGCGGCTACCATTGTACCCCTGATCTCCCTTTGCCTTTTTTGAGTTTTGCATCCCAAAAAAACTTCGTAGGCCTCTACCACATGGGCATCTACGCAAGCCCCGAACTCTTAAGCTGGTTCACCTCGGAATGGTCAAAGCGCGACCTAGGCAAGCTAGACATGGGGAAGAGCTGCATAAGATTCAAAAAACCCGATCTCATACCCTTCGATCTAGTTGGCGAGTTAATCACTAAAATGACTTGCCAACAATGGATTGACCTCTATGAGTCAAATCTCAAGAAATAAATGATTATATTGCTGTCGCTTTTAACTTAATCAGGTCATACAACCATTCAATATCAACACGTTATGAAGAAGTTTTTACCATTACTCCTGCTCGCTATTTTCACAGGAACTCTCTATTCACAAACAGGAACAGGCGTAGTCCTTCAGGGATCAGATACATTCACATTCCCCCCAACAACCCTCAACGAATCCATGACCAAGGAAATCTACCTTGTCAACACGGTGGGCGTTGATCAGGATGTCATCTTTTCAGGTTTAGATGCTCCGTTTTCTTTACAAAATTCACATATTGAGAATATTTCCACCCAAGATTCAATACTTGTTTCCATCGACTTTTCACCGACGGAGTTGGGGGTTGTTACAGATACATTAGACATTACAGGCTCAGTGTTTGGGAGTGCATCACTGATTTTAATAGGTGATGGTATACAGGTTCAACTTGTTTGGGAACCTTCGTCTATTATGTTTGAAACAACGGCAATTTACCAAACGAATACTCAGTCAATATACCTATCAAGTGTAGGAGATGGAACTGCATTGATATCGGATATCATGTTTTCCAATAGTGCTTTTTCTGTTGATTCCTCGAATTCTACTTTTTCAATTCCTGAAGGTGAAGAAGGTTCTCTGGCATTTGTATTCTCTCCAGTTGATGCAGGCATTTATGGTGATTCAGCAATCATTTACACAAACGACCCCAATAATTCAGAGATCACAATTACACTTGCTGCGTTAGCAATATCTGAAGTAAGCGGAGACATTTGTGATGAGATTTGGACCCTTGATAATTCGCCATATACTCTTGTGGGAGATATTACTGTATCAGATAGTTGTTCCTTAACGATTGAACCAGGTGTTGAAATTTTTGGCGATGGATATGTGTTGGATATATTGGGAGACTTTACATGTATAGGAACTGACGAACAATCGATTACAGTAGAAGATTTGGCTATAATCTGTGACTCTTCATCGGTTGCCATGTCGTATGTTGATTTTCTTAGATCGGATTCCACTTATAGCACATCGGAGGTAGATGGTACACCTCTTGAAATAGACTGGTTAAGTGAGGATTTTGGGACTTTTCTTTTAGACGTATATCACGAGGATTTTGAATCGTACGGTAATGGAACGAATAATTTGTTTAGTTGTGACAACACTTACTCAGGAAGTGATTATTCATCTTCTTATACTTCGCCAACTAATAATGGATGTTATTATATGTATGTAGAAAGTAGTAGTACGTATTCTCATAGTGGAAATAAGTCTTTCCGATTCGAATCCGATAATTACAGTGCGGATCTTTATTATGAAGACGATATAGAGGTTCCAGTAGACGGCAAATACTACCTGTCTTTTGGTTTAAAGCACGAGAAACGATATCGTAATACAACACTTGAAGCCTATTATCAAATTAATGACGGTTCATGGACTCAATACTATGAGGCGCCTGTTGGGGATCAAGAGAATTACTTTCAGGATCTTGATCATATTGTTGGTGTTGAATTAGATCTTAATGGTGGAGATATCATTCATCTCAAGTTTAGAAATGCGATGAGGTCTGAATCGACCAGTGGTTGCTATGATAGACAACAGAATTATATCGATGACATCCGTTTGACCTCGATTATCTCGTCTTTAACAGACGAAGATTCTGATTTCCTGATTTATTCAACTGAAGGATCTTGGAATGAGACGGAGTTTAACGCTGATGGGTGGTCTCTAAATAGTTCTTACAGTGCTAATATAAACTCGTCTAATTACGACTATATCGAGTTGTATACATCTGGATGTGATGAGAATGATTATATACAATCTCCCGAATTCACAGTGTCTAAAGAGGGATACGTACAGTTTGAGTGGCAAGAGTATTTACCTGGCACATATTATACATGGCGCCCACGCGTTGAGGTGAGTGTAAATGGTGGTGGCTATAATACTATCTATTGTCGAGATGTGTCATATTGTGAGAATTACATTTATGATGATTATTCTCAATGGAACGATCGCATTGCCACGATTGGTTTTCTTAATCAAGGCGACAATGTACGTATACGGTTTAATCCTTTTCAACCGAGTGGCTGTGGAAACTCTTTTAGTATACGTATTCGTGATTTAGAACTTTATACGCTGAATTCTTCTTATGGCCCAAAGGCTTCGCCTGGGACCATAGAAATTGTCAACAGTACTGTGGGTAATTTACAGTCTGTAAGCATTGATGAGAGTCTTGATCTTGTGCATTCAGGTATGGTGAATCTTATCGACACGGATATACATGATCTTAATGCGACGGGATCTCCATCGATAAGTTTATTCAATAGTGTCGTTGACACATTAATGGCTGATTCTAGTGTTTTTTCTCTGTCTGCAGGTAGTTCTATTGATTTATTTAATTGCATCGATGCTGACATGGCGGTGTCGGAAAGTTCGTTGAATGATGTTAGCTTATCTACTGCTTCGCTTTCTTTGGATGACAGTGATATTGAAACATTGTACGTCGATGGACAAGCAAACCTTACTTTGAACAACAGTCAACTTGGACAAGTAGATGTTGCGTCCGACTGTGATGTTAACGCAATAAATAGTGAATTAGGTTTTGTTGATATAGCAGGCACATCCATTATGACTGGATTAAACTCTTCGTTTGAAGGTATTGATGTTTCTGGAGGTAATTCTTTTGTCTCGCTCATACTATGTGAGATACAGAATTCTCCATCACGTGGAATTTATATGACAGGAGGCAATAATACACTTGCAATTTCTCACACACGCATCGAGAATAATAGTGGTGACGGTATACGTTTAAATTCTTCGAGTGATAATTTCTCAATAGCCAACAGTATCGTCGCGGGAAATAATGGCTATGGTCTATACAATAGTGGAAATAGCATATTAAATTATGTAACCATTGCGGATAACACCTCATCTTTTTATTCGGGGCAGAGCTTATCGACAGTTACAAATAGTATTTTAAGTTTAAATTCTACCAATAGTATAAGCGGTAGCGGAGCGATATCAGATTATAACTATGTAGGGAATCTACCATATTTCCAAAATGATAGTTATCACCTTCATTCATATTCTCCAGCTGTGGATGCTGCTATGCCATGGAATACAGACGAAAATATGCCATATGGAATTGGCGGTTTGAGAGCTGACCAAGGAGCATATGGAGGCCCAGATAACTCTGGTTGGGGAGGTTCTCCAGCTCCAAATGGTTCACCTGTTATTGCTTCTATTTCTGACACACCACAAGATCAAGGAGGAGTTGTAGGAATATCATTTGATGCAAGCGCATTTGATAATAATGTTTTACAAGAAAACGTTACACACTATGCGTTTTGGAGGCATTATGATCCGACAGGAACGTCGATTTCTTCACTTGATGATGGGTCTTGGGAACTTGTTGGAGAAATGCCTGCGTTAGATTTCAATGCTTATGCGTATCAAGCCCATACATTGGGTAATACAAATACATTTGGGACATTTAACAGTTGCTTTACTGTCGTTGCGCATACAGATGATGAGGATACGTATTGGTACTCTGATGTAGTGTGTGGTGAGTCTTTGGATAATCTTGCACCTGGTGACCCAGATATAGAAGGCTTAGTCCTTCCTTCAGGAGACATACAGGTGATGTGGGAATCTCCACTCGAAGAAGATTATGCATATACTGAAGTCACATCTGATTCAGGTTTCACAACCGATGTAGTAGGAGACACCCTGTCAATTGATCATACTGTTTTATTTGGAGGTGTTTACACCTATACTATAATTCATTATGATGTCAATGGGAATGCCTCGAATCCAGCTACGATTTCATTAGAAACTGCGGAGGGTTCTGATGAAATTATTTTGCATGCAGGATGGAATTTGATATCAATTGATAGGGTTCCAGCATATTCAAATGTAACGGATCTTTTTAGTACGCTTACTGAAGGGAACCTAGAATACGTGACTGGATTTAATATGGGCTTAGAGTTTTACGACCCCAACGGTTTGGAATTCCTCAACTCACTGAGCGCTATATCTAACGGATATGGATATTGGGTGAAGGTTGAAGAGGACGACGTTCTGATTGTGAATGGAGCGACGATTAGCCAGGACTACATGCCTCCACTGAATGAGGGATGGAATCTTGTGGGGCATATGAATTCAAACGACATCGCACCAGAGGTGGTGTTCGAGGATCTGTACGCTAACGGCGATCTGATCTACGTGATAGGGTTCGACCAGGGTACGCAGGTGTACGACCCTAACGGTCTGCCTTTCCTGAATACGCTGACGGATATGCGCAACGGGTTTGGCTACTGGGTGAAGTCTGCTGCCGCTACTGATGGTGGTGTGCTTGCTCCTCTAGCCGATGACGATATTGCAGCTGTTGCTAACCCACGCTACGCTGTGCTCAATGGAACGTCTAATCTTAAGGAGTTTGCCGGGGAGTACGTGGACGTGATGAATGCTAGGGGTCATGCGGTGGCTCGCCTGGAGATTTTGCCTGGCGGTTACTTGATGACGACTGCTGTTTATGAGGATGATGCCAATGGGCTGCGCAAGGGTGATGCTCTGCGCTTTCGCTTCAGAGGATCTGTTGTGGAGCTTGCTGACGAGTCTTTCAAAGGCGAAATGGAGCACCTGAAACTCAACCTCAATTTCCCTGACCTAGAGGCGTCTCTTTCTATCTTCCCTAATCCGCTGGCTGAAACGGCGACGATCAATTACACGCTTCTTGAGAAGGGCGTAGTGCTTGTGGAATTGGTGGATGTACAGGGTAGAGTTCTCGAAGTTGTTGAACAAGGTTCAAGAGCTGAGGGAGCCCAAACTGTAGAATTCAACGCCAGCGATCTCGCTGCTGGATCTTACTCGATCAGACTATCTGTAGACGGAAGAGAAGTTGCGAACGAAAGAATAGTGAAGTCGAAATAATCGGCGCAAATGGTGAATAAATTAACGTGGTGTCCTGTAGAGGATATCCCCTTTACATCTGTGACTTTTTTTGACGAGGGGGTGCCTGCGGGCTTCCCCTCGCCAGCTGAAGATCATATGGATTTGGACCTCGATCTGAGCTCCTACCTAATCCAGCACCCTTCAGCGACGTTCTGCGTGCGCGTAGAGGGCGACTCCATGGTGGGCGCCGGAATACAGAGCGGCGACGTCATACTCATAGACAGATCACTAACGCCCAACCCCGGCAACATCGTCCTCGCAGTAGTAGACGGAGAATTCACTGTAAAGCGCGTCGACATAGTGGACGACAAATTATTTCTCATCCCTGAGAATCCTCGCCTCAAACCCATGGAGGTGGCTGAGGGGTCTAGCTTTCAGGTTTGGGGTGTAGTCACCTTTGTCATACACAAGGTGTGATAGCCATCGTCGACTGCAACAATTTCTACGCCTCTTGCGAGCGCGTCTTTAAGCCGCATCTCAACGGCAAGCCTGTCGTCGTGCTTTCCAACAACGACGGCTGCGTCATCGCCCGAAGCAACGAAGCAAAAGCCCTCGGCATCAAGATGGGTACGCCCGCCTTCAAGAACGAGCAGCTCTTCGCTCGCAACGGCGTCCACGTCTTCTCGTGCAACTTCGCCCTTTACGGCGACATGTCGCGAAGGGTGATGGAGTGCATCCGACCCGAGGCTGACGAACTGGAGGTCTACTCCATAGACGAGGCCTTCCTGACCTTTAAGGGGCCGGCGTCAGAGGAGAGGGCTCGTGCTCTACGTGCTCAAATCGAGCAGTGGACCGGCGTGCCAGTGTCTATAGGCCTAGCGCCAACAAAGACCCTAGCTAAAGTTGCCGTACGCATAGCGAAGAAAACGCCCTCGACAGGCGGCGTTTACACCCTCGCCACCCCAGCCCAAATCGAGCACGCACTCCACCGCTGCGACGTCGGTGATTTGTGGGGGATAGGGCACAGCTCGGCGGCGAAGCTGAAGAGTTTTGGGATTGCGACGGCTCTGCAGTTGTCGCGGGCGAATAGCGGATGGGTGAGGCGCAACTTGAGCGTTACCGGGGTGAGGCTACAGGAGGAGCTGTTGGGCGTGGTGTGCTCTCCCGTCAACGAGGTGGTGCCGAGGAAGCAGAACATCCGAACGGCGAGGTCGTTTGGCCAGGAGGTGGAGACGTATGAGGCGCTCAAGGAGGCAGTGGGGACCTTTGCCGTAAACTGCGCGACCAAACTCAGGAAGGAGGGGAGCTGCTGCACGACAGTAACGGTGTTTGTGCACACAAATCCATTCAAACCCCAAGCCTTCCAATACAACAACAGCCGAACCCTCAAGCTCGACGTTCCCACCAGCGACAACATTGAAATCGTCGCCGCGGCGATCAAGATGCTGAAGGAGATGTATAGGCCCATGTGTGCTTACAAGAAGGCTGGTGTGATGGTGGGAGGAATAGTGCCCGACACGCAGGTGCAGTTGGGCCTGTTCGATTCGGTGGATCGCTCGAGGCGCTCTGATTTGATGCAGAGTATAGACCAAATCAACTCCAAACTCGGCCGCGACAAGGTGCGCCTAGCAGTCCAAGGATTTGACAGGAAGTGGCGCCTAAGACAGGAACGCCTATCACCGTGCTACACCACGCGCTTCACGGATTTCCTAACCGTTTACGTTTAGTCTACAATAAATCTCGCTGACTGCTGAAGTCCGTGCATGTTTGTTGTAATCATGTATGTTCCTGCACTCAAGTTCGTGACATCTATGGTTCCTTGCGAAGCGATGACTCCTGTCCATACTTCTCTTCCTAACATGTCATAGATAACAAACGGATTGCTTCCATCAAGTTTAACATTTAGGATGTCTCGTGTAGGGTTTGGATAGATTTCAAACGACAGTGTTTCATGTTCAGAAATACTATTGATAATCGAAACATCAATACATGCAATTTCACCTGAACATCCTTCAGCATTTGTTTCGACGACACAGAGTTGTCCTTCTTCAATTCCCCACCATACGACTTCAACAACATTTGTTGTTTCACCTAAAGTAATATCTCCATCAACAATTGTCCATTCATATGTGCTTCCAGGAGTGTATGGATATGAATACTCAAAAATCACATCTGTAACTCCAATCAGTGCTCCTGAAATCCCAAATTCGCCAACATAATTACATAAAGAATTATCTGTTAACGCCCCTTCGATGTAATTACACGCTTCATCATCAGTGCAACCATATCCATTGCATGAACAATCTGTTTGAAGAAAATCATTTTCTGTTTCTTCCACGTTGTCATTGCATGGATCTCCTGGGAATATACATGTCCCATCATCAATTGATGCTGTTGCATCATAATTGCAAGCGAGAGGATCATTGCATCCATAGCAATCGTATGTACAAGATCCATCTTCTTCAGTTGCATTTGAATTGTAGTTACATGCAGAAGTATCTGTACATCCAAAAATTTCATCGACATCGCAGATCCCATCTTCATCGATATCTTCTTGACAATCTCCTCCACAAATACCTAAAGCATCGATTGTGTTTCCGTTACAATCACATTCTCCTTCAGGAATGTCATAACATCCACATTCATAGATATCTCCTGGTCCATCGCAGACACCACATATATCATTGTACAAGCAAGACCCATCGTTATACAATACATTCGGATCAAAATTACATGCGAGTTCATGATCACATCCACAAAGCGAACTATCGACAACATCACCAAAGGTTCCTTCGCCATTAAAGTCAATTGAAATAATTTGAAAATCAGCATTATTGCCTTGAGGGAAAACTTGAAAATTCAATGTTCCACTTACACTACCAAATGTTGTGACTTGCATGACAAGGATTTGTAAATCACTATTTGGAACTGCATTGTCATAAGGCATTCCAGGTAGACTTGGGATATAGTATGATGCTCCAAACAATGTATTTGATAGGAGATCTGTTGCTCCATCTATTTGGAAGAATGGAGTAATGGGTTGGTTTTGGTCTTCAATAATTTCAGGATTCATTGCATTTGTCAATCCAGATGATGAAACTGGTCCTGTAAGCCCGATTGTTGCATACGTATCAAATTCAAACATAGGATTCACAGACAGTAAATCTGGTTGTAAGCTTAATGCACTCCACGCAGTATCTAAATCAGCGTTATAAACCCCCTCAGGAGCATGTACTTCTAATGGATATAGATTGTTTCCAAATACAGCGCTCAGTACATCGTTGTTATTTGTAGTATTCAAGTAGAACCGATATGTTGTCCCAATTTCATCTTCATATCCAGTCTCTATTGCATTGATGCTTAATGAATAACCCTCATTTTCACATGAGCAGTAATCACATGTTCCATCTTCAATGAGAGCATTCGAATTGTAATTACAAGCAATTGGATCAGTACACCCTAGACAAGATTCAAAATCACATGAATCATCTTCTTCCGTTGCATCTGGATTAAAGTTGCATGCTGATGAATCTGTACATCCCAACACCTCCAACTCATCACATACTTGGTCATCATCAATATCATTTATGCAATTGCCGAAACAGTCATACGGGTATTCAGCATACACACAAGTTCCATTGTCATAATCTGCTTCTGGGTCATAGTTGCATGCGATAGGATCGGTACAACCGAACGTAAGGCAAGAAACAAAATCACATGAACCATCACTGACAGTGGCATCGGGGTTGTAATTGCATGCCTCTTCAACCATGCAACCCCATACATCGTTCGTATCACATATGCCATTGTTGTTAACATCAATTTCACAGTCTCCACCACACACTCCAATTGCATCAAATTGATTTCCTTCACAGTCGCAATCTCCCTCTGGTATATCAGAACAGCCACATTCGTATATAGCTCCAGGTCCGTTACATATTCCACACTCGTCATATGCTCCTACACAGTCGTCGATGTCGTCACATACACCATCTATATCATCATCAAATGCACAGTCACCTCCGCATACTCCAAGGACATCTTCTACATTCCCTTGGCAATCACAATCTCCCTCAGGAATATCATTACATCCACATTCATAGATCGCTCCAGGTCCATCGCATACCCCACATATGTCATTAAATAAGCAAGAGTCGTCGTTGTATATGACGTCCGGATCATAATTACAAGCGTTTTCATTGTTACACCCACACAATTCATTTTCAATGGAATCACCAAACGTTCCTACACCGTCAAATGAAATCGATACGATTTCGTAATTTGTAGAGTTTCCTTGAGGAAAAATTTGAAAGTTCAATGTTCCACTTATGTTGCCAAATGATGTCACTTGCATAACGAAAACTTGAAGGTTATCGTTCGGTGCAACATTATTCGGTGCAGATTCTGGATCAAAAGCGATATAATACGAAGCGCCAGTTAATGTATTTGCTAGCAGTGTTGTTTCACCATCATTTAAAAAGAATGGTGTTATGGGTTGATTTTCTACATCCTCAACTAATGATGGATCAACATTGTTGTCATTTGTCGCAAATGCAGCTGGACCTGTTAACCCAATGGTTGCATACGTATCAAATTCTGTTTGTGGCGAGTTTTCGAGAAAGACAGGGTTTATTCCTGACGCACTCCAGCCTAGGTTGAATGCAGAATTATAGACACCAGCAGGAGCATTTACTTCTAGTGGAAACTCATCATTGCCAAATACTGCGCTCAACAAGTCATTTGAGTCCATCATATTGAGGTATATCCGATATGTAGTCCCTATTTCATTTTCAAACCCTGTTTCTACAGTACTTACATTTAAAGAAAAGCCTTCAAAAATTTCACATGAACAATATTCACATGATCCATCTTCAAGGTATGCTTCATCGTTGTAGTTACACGCAGTTGGGTCAGTACAACCAAGTACAAGGCAAGATTCAAAGTCACACGCTTCTATGATTAAAAATGTAACATTCGGATCATAATTACATGCTTCTTCGAGGCTACATCCAAAGATGTCTTCACTATCACAAATTTCATTGTTGTTGTCATCTGATTCACACTCTCCTCCACATTCTCCTAGGGCATCAAGTTGGTTGCCGTCGCAATCACATTCTCCTTCAGGAATGCCTTCACCACCACATTCACCACATTCATCAAATTCTAAGCAAGAACCATCTTCAAGTTCTGCATCTGGATGATAGTTGCAAGCGTTGGGATCAGTGCATCCTAAGACCAGGCAAGACTCAAAATCACATGTATCATCGTTGACTGTTGCATCCGGGTTGTAATTACAAGCATCTTCGATTGTACATCCGAATATATCTTCACTATCACAAATCCCATTGTTGTTTTCATCGGCTTCACAGCTTCCCCCGCATATACCTAAAGCATCCACTTGATTTCCATCACAGTCGCAGTCTCCTTGAGGAATTCCATCTCCACCACATACTCCACACTCATCAAATTCTTCACACGAACCGTCATCAAAATCTGCTTCCGGATTATAGTTGCATGCCGATGGGTCAGTACAATCAAATATTAGGCATGATAGAAAATCACACGACTCATCTTGAACAGTTGCTAATGGATTGTAATTGCATGCTTCTTCAACCATACACCCTAATACATCCTCAGTATCACAAATTCCATTTTCATTTAGGTCTTCCTCACATTCACCACCG
>MDTD01078691.1_pt1 | contig 17474 bp, 16 predicted proteins | sample 811221 | NCBI WGS metagenome assembly MDTD01 (sample SAMN05326646, study PRJNA326480) | marine metagenome | isolation source: seawater | place: Pacific Ocean: South West | collected 2011 | reverse complement strand
TTTCCTCAGTAAATGAATTTAAATTATGTTCAGATACTATTTCCTCTAAAGCCATTCGATGCGCATCATCAAAATTATATTCTGGTAACTTGTTTTCTCCTAAATTTAATACCTTTTTTAGGGATTTTCTTCTTAACTCATTCGTCAAATTTTTCCAATCCTTATCAATTGCATGTTCTTTTCCAGCTAGTTCAAACGCTTTCAAAAAACCACTATGCCAATCTAGAATAGTTCCGCCAGTATCAAAAGTTAAGGCTTTTATTTCACTCATAACTAATATATCCCTAATATTCTAATATAATTATTTATATTATCTTCCTGTAAATACTGGTTTTTTCTTTTCTACAAATGCTTTGGCTGCATTTTGGTGATCTTCAGTATCTCGACACAGTGTTTGGTATAGAGCTTCGCTATCTAGTGATTGATTTAGGTTTCCTTTTTCTGCTAAGTTCATATTTTTTTTCATATAACGAAGTGCAGTGGTCGGACCTGTAGCAATTTGCTGGATAATATTAGCAGAAAATTCATCAAGTTCATTCTCACTAGTAACATGATTTATAATACCTAAATCTTTTGCTTCATTAGCTGTTAATATGCTAGCTAAATAATATAATTCTCTTGCTTTTGCAGTTCCAACCATTTGAGTTAGGTAAAATGTGCCGCCAAAATCTCCTGGAAACCCTACCTTAGCAAATGCTGTTGTTAACTTGGCATTTTCGCTTGCTATTCTCATATCGCAGGCTAGTGCTAATGAAAACCCTGCACCCGCTGCGGCACCAGGTATTAAGGCAATAGTCGGTGTTGGAATTTCATGTAATATTCTAGAGGTTTCCATCATATGTCTTAAATTAGCAGTATTTTCTTGTGTGGGAATAGAATTTTTTTTCCCATCTGCCATATCTTTCACATCTCCACCAGCGCAAAAAGCATTTCCTGCTCCTGTTAATACTATTACACGAACTGAGCTATCATTTTCTGCTTTTATAAGTTCATCATATAGAGAATCTAACATTGCTTGATTTAATGCATTTCTTCTATCAGGTCTATTCATTGTTAATTTTAAAATTCCGTTATTTTTATCAATTATTAATTCATTAGCCATTATTATTTTCCTTATTTAATTTATTGTTTGTGGTCCTCTTATTAGTTTTCCTGGCATATTGCCCGTAAATTCTCCATTATGAGAAACTTCAATTCCATTAACAAAAGTGTGTTTATATCCTTCAGCCTTTTGAGTAAGTCTTTTACCACCGGCGGGTAAATCATAACTTATAGAAGGTTTAGTTACAGTAATATTTTCGTAATCAATTATATTAATATCAGCTCTCATGTTTTTAAGTATGGCTCCTCTATCATTGAGTCCGTATGTTTGTGCAGTCTTTAAAGTTTGTTTAGAAACTAAATATTCTAAATCAAACTTTTTACCTCTATTTCTGTCTCTTGACCAAAAAGGTACCATGAAAGTAGGATAACTTGCATCGCATATAGTTGCTACATGTGCACCGGCATCCCCAACACCACATATCGTATATTTAGATTCTAACATTTCAGAAATAACATCTAGATTATTATGGGTATAGTTTTCAAATGTGTGCATTATAAATTCATCTTTATCGGAAGAAATAAAATGATTAAGCATAATTTCCCAAGGACTTATATTATTTGATTTAGCAAGATAGCTAATACTCATTTCTTTTGTTGGTTCATAATTTAATGGTTCTTCTAAAATATATGATAGTAAAAATGTATTTTCTATCCACTTAGTATGCCCATTTACAGGAACTTCATTAATAAGCTTTTCTCTAATATCTGAATTTTCTCTAATTAATTTATTTCTTTCAAAAGTATTAAGGTCTTTAATTTTTTGCCAAGCTTCATGGCTTGAAAAAGGATTTACACTCGTATTAAAGCCCATTAAAACGCCTATTGGTCTACTTCCTACTTGTCCTGTTGTATTAATTCCCATTTTATTTGCATTGATAATATGGGATAATGTTTCTCTCCATCTATCTGGAAAATCATTATATTGTATTAGTAAAACCGATAATGGCTGACCTGACAATTTTGATGCCTCAATTAATAGTTCCATTTCTCCAGGCCCCATATCAGAATTACATTGTAATAATCCTCTTTTAGCTCTCCTTAAACCTTCAGCTATACCAGCTAATTCTTTATCATCTGCTTGTAAACTAGGTGTGAGTTGTCCACTAGCAGATTTATGTTTTGTAGTTCTTGAAGTTGATACTCCAAGAGCACCTTTTAAAAGAGCTTCTTCTAAAATATTTGTCATATCTTCTATTTGCTTGTGATTAGGTTTTATTTCATGGTTCGCACCATCTTCTCCCATGACAAAAAATCTTAGTGCTGCATGGGGTACTTGAGTTCCTATATCCATAATTCTTTTTGAACTTTCTAAGGAGTCAAGGTATTCAGGAAATGTTTCCCAGTTAAAATCAATACCTTCGGATAACACTGATTCAGGAATGTCTTCTACCCCTTCCATTAGGTTTATTAAAAAATTTTCTGTTCCTTTACGTACAGGTGCAAAGCCTACTCCGCAATTTCCAAAGACACTTGTTGTAACTCCATGCCATGATGATGGAGTTAAATAAGGATCCCAAGTTGCTTGACCATCATAATGTGTATGAATATCTACCCATCCAGGAGTTACCAAATATCCTTCAGCATCTATTGTTCTTTTTGATTGAGAGTCAATTTTACCTATTTCTTTAATAATACCATTTGAAATAGCTATATCAGTTATATTTCTTGGGTTGTTAGTACCATCTATGACAGTTCCATTTTTAATAATAAGATCATACATGTATAAAAACTTCTCATATATTTTTTTAAGAGATTACATTATAGTTTTTTTTATAGCTTTATTCCAGCCATTTCTATTTTTCTTTATGTCATCTTGATGCATATTTGGTTTAAATTGCTTATTAAGTTTCCAATAACTTTTCGAGTCCTGTATGGAAGGAATTATTCCGCTACCTATTGCAGATAATATTGCAGCTCCTTGGGCAGTAGTTTCTATATTTTGGGATCTGTCTATTTGTTTTTGGCTGATATCAGATAAAAATTGCATTAACCAATCATTGGAACTCATAGCACCATCTACCCTTAATATTTCAGGAATTTGACCATCTGCTTTCATAGAATCAAATAAATCACAACATTGATATGCTACAGCTTCAAGAGAAGACCTGACAATTTCTGCAATACCAGAAGAGCTAGTTAAGCCTGTAATAGTTCCTCTTGCATCAGCTCTCCAATGTGGAGCACCCAAGCCAGTAAAGGCTGGAACAAAGTATACTCCATTATTATCTTTGATACTAGCAGCTAAAGATTGAGTTTCTCTTACATCACTTATAATTTTTAATTCATCTTTAAGCCATTTCATAGTTGCTCCTGATACAAAAATTGATCCCTCAAGTGCATAACTAATCTCATTTTCACATTTTAATGCTATAGTTGTGATTAACTTATTTTTACTATTTAATGCTTTTTTACCAGTATTTAACAACACAAAACAACCAGTTCCAAAAGTCGCTTTTATATCGCCTGGATTTACGCATATTTGACCTATAGCTGCGGATTGTTGATCTCCAATCATCGCATTTATAGGTAATTTTTCGCCTAAAATTTTTGAATTTGAATATCCGAAATTATCAATATTATTTTTTACTTCTGGAAGTATTGATATTGGAATGTCGTAAACTTCTAAAAGTTCGTTATCCCATTTACAAGTATTTATATTATACAGACTTGTTCTTGAAGCATTTGTTGCATCAGTATAAAAACTCTCACCATTTGTAAGTTTATATAATATAAAACAATCAATTGTTCCTACTGCAAGTTTATTATTAAATGCTAATTGTTTTGCATCCTCTATATTTTTTAATATCCAGTTTATTTTACTTGCGGAAAAGTAGGGATCTATTAGAAGCCCTGTTTTGTTTTTAATAACAGCAGATAAATTATTATTTATTAATTCGTCACAGTATTCTTTTGTTCTTCTATCTTGCCATACTATGGCATTATATAAGACGTTACCATTTGTTTTGTCCCAAGCAACAATTGTTTCTCTTTGATTAGTTATTCCAATAGATAAGACTTTAAATTTTTTTGATTTTGCGTATGAAATTACTTTTCTTACAACATTTAATGTTTTATTCCATAACTCATTTGCATCTTGTTCTACCCAGCCATTTTCAGGAAATATTGTGTTAATTGGTTCCTGCTCTATGTGAAGTATTTTTCCAGTGGAGTCAAATAAAACAGCTCTTGTTGATGAAGTTCCTTGATCTATTGTAAGAATAGACTTGAGCATAAAAAAACCTTACTTTTGTATAAAATAGTATATATTATTTTTATAAATTAATTTTAATATTTTATATATGGAACTACAATGACTTTACCTACAATTTTAAAAAATAATTTTTCTATTCCTGTTATCGCAGCACCTTTATTTATAATTTCCAATCCTGATTTGGTAATAGCTCAATGTAAGTCAGGTGTTCTTGGATCTTTTCCAGCATTAAATGCGAGACCTCAAGAATTGTTAGATGACTGGCTTGCACAGATTACTGAAGAACTTGAAAGTTATAAAAATAAAAATCCGAATATTCCAGTAGCACCATTTGCTTTAAATCAAATAGTTCATAAGTCTAACGCGCGTTTAGATAAAGATTTAGAATTATGTGTAAAACATAAAGTTCCAGTTGTGATTACTTCACTTGGGGCTAGACCAGAATTAAATGATGCTATTCATAGTTACGGAGGTATTGTTTTACACGATGTTATTAATAATCGTTTTGCACATAAAGCTATTGAAAAAGGAGCAGATGGATTAATTGCAGTTGCAGCAGGAGCAGGGGGACACGCTGGAACTACTTCTCCATTTGCATTAATTCAAGAGATTAGAGAATGGTTTGATGGGCCTTTAGCTTTATCTGGTTCTATAGCGACAGGTCATGCAGTCCTTGCTGCTCAGGCATCAGGAGCGGATTTTGGATATATTGGGTCTGCATTCATTGCCACAAAAGAGGCAAATGCTAATGAAGCATATAAAAATGCAATTACTAAATATTCTGCAGATGACATTGTATATACAAATTTAATAACAGGAGTTCATGGAAACTATTTAAAACCATCATTAGCTAGTGCTGGTTTTGATCCAGATAATCTTCCAACTAGCGATCCTTCCAAAATGGATTTTGGGCCAGAAGGAATGGAAAAGAAAAAAGCATGGAAAGATATTTGGGGTTGTGGTCAAGGGATAAATGCAATAAAAAGTGTGCTTCCTACATCAGAACTTGTATCTAAACTAAAACGAGAATACGATATTTGTAAAAAAGATTTGTTGAATAATGCAGCATAGATTTTATAAGAAAATATTATGGTGACAATTCCTAGTTTTTCTAAACAAAGTAAAGATCATTTAGCAATTTTAATGTATCCGTCTTTAAAAACTAGAACTTATGAAGAATTAGAAAGTAATTCTATAAAGTATGCTAATTATCTTAATTCTTTAGATTTGCAATCCGGTTCTCATATAGCAATTTATGCAGATAATTGCATTGAATTTTTGGAAATGTGTTGGGCTGCACAGAGAAGCGGAATTATTTATACTTGTATACCTTATCACCTCTCGGAAGATGAGGTTGAATATATTATTTTTAATTGTGGGGCCAGACTGGTAGCCTATAGTGATAAAACTGCTAAAATAATAAATAAGCTTAAAGATAAAGATAAGTATTCATCTATTAAATTTTTACAATTAGAAAATTCTATAAATAATATTAAATCTAAAGTTTCTTCTGAGGTTTGTTTTGAAGAGATTGAAGGTTCTGATATGTTATATTCTTCTGGCACCACTGGAAAACCAAAGGGAATTAAATTAAATTTTGCAAAGCATAAGTTCGGAACATCTCCATACTTAGTTGAGTTAATAAAAAAAGAATATGATTTTTCATCACAGACAATTTATTTATCACCTGCACCTTTATATCATGCGGCTCCTTTAAGGTTTTGTATGGCAGTCCACCGATTAGGAGGAACTGTTATTTGTATGGAAAAGTTTTATGCTGAAGAATCTCTTAAGGTGATAGATACTTTTAAGGTTACCCATAGTCAGTGGGTGCCTACAATGTTGCATAGAATTATTTCATTGCCAGAAAATACTAAAAGTAAATATAATTGCAATAGTCTTAAGGCAATTATTCATGCTGCAGCCCCATGTCCAGTGGAACTTAAAATAAAATTAATTAAATGGTTTGGTAATATCATTTATGAGTATTACGCATCAACAGAAGGAGCAGGTTTTTGTGCAATTAATAGTGAGCAGTGGTTAAAAAAAATAGGATCTGTAGGAAAGGCTATTAAAGGCAAAATAAAAATTTGTAGTATAGATAATCCTGATAAAGAAATAGATATTGGTAAAGTTGGGTTAATATTTTTCTCAGAAGGTGAAAATTTTGAGTATCATAATGATTTAGATAAAACTAAAAAATCAAAGAATAATAAAGATTGGGTTACTGTAGGAGATATAGGTTACTTAGATGAAGACGGATATCTTTACCTTACGGATAGGTCTAATAATGTTATTATTTCTGGAGGAGTTAATATTTATCCGCAGGAGATAGAAAATTTATTATCATCACATGATTATGTTTTCGATGTCGCTGTAGTAGCAAAAAAAGATATAGAATTTGGTGAGTTACCTCATGCAATAGTAGTTAAGAAAACGAACATTTCTGAAAAGAAAATCATAGAGGATTTAATTGAATATTGTAAAAAGAATATTTCTAATATTAAGTGTCCTAAAAGTTGGGAATTTAGAGAGTTACTGCCAAGAGAGGATAATGGAAAACTTTATAAAAATAAGTTATAAATACATATAAAGAGGAGTTGTAGTATGGAATTGACTTATCCACCCCAAGAAATAAATGTTGAAAAGAGAGACGATGGAACGTTAATACTTAGATCTCCTATTAAGTTGGAAACTCCTGAAAGAAATATTTGGAGTAAATTTAAACAGACTTGCAATCTATACCCAGACACGATTTGGTTAGGGGAAAGGAACGGTAAAGAATGGAGAACAATTACTTATTATGAAGCTATGACTAAGGTAAAAAGCATTTCACAATTTTTAATGAATAATAATTTGAGTCAAAAAAAAGGTTTAATGGTTTTATCAGGAAATAGTTTGAATCATGGATTAATAAATATGGCAGGTTTGTGTTCCGGTATTCCCGTAGCTCCTATATCAGTAGCTTATTCTCTAATGAGTGGAGATTTTGCTAAACTAAAGCATTGTTTTGATTTAGTTGAGCCAGGTTTAATATATGTTGAGGATGGATCAATTTTTGAAAATGCTCTGAAAGTTTTGTCTTTAGAGGATGTGACGATAGTTTGTTCTAAAAACCCGCACGAGACATCAGGAAAAAGAATGATACTTTTTGAAGAGATGACTTCTGTAAATCCAGAGAATAATATTGAAGAATTATTTAATAAAGTAAAGCCTGATTTTGTTGCTAAATATCTTTTTACTTCTGGATCTACTGGTATGCCTAAAGGAGTTATAAATACTCAAAAAATGTTATGCGTGAACATGCAACAAGCACAGCAGGTACGACCTCAGCAATTGAATCAAAATATTATCGTAGATTGGCTTCCATGGAATCATACTATGGGTGGAAATCATTCATTTAACGGTATTTTCTGGAATGGAGGAACGTTATATATAGATGAAGGAAAACCAGTGCCAGCTTTATTTAAAACTACAATAGAAAATTTAAAAAAAATATCACCATCATATTATACTTCAGTTCCAGCAGGTTTAGCTATGTTATTAGAACATTTAAAATCTGATGAGGATCTAAGAAAAATATTTTTTAAAGATTTACTATATATTGGTTATGGAGGAGCTTCATTGCCACCTGAAATATGGTTCGGTATTAGAGATTTAGCTAAGGATATGGGAAAAGATATTGAGCTAGTATGTGGGTGGGGTGCCACGGAAACTGCCCCTTTAGCAACATCTACATATTTTCACCTAGATAAACCAGGAAATATAGGCCTTCCAATACCTGGGCTTGAATTAAAAATGATTCCTATTGGTAATAAAATGGAACTAAGACTTCGTGGGCCAAATGTTACTCCAGGATATTTAAAGAGAAAAGATCTTACAGATAAGGCTTTTGATGAGGAAGGGTTTTATTTAATAGGTGATGCTGGTAGATTAGTTGATCCAAATGACCCAAGTAAAGGTGTAGACTTTGACGGACGGGTGGTGGAAAATTTTAAATTACTAACTGGTACATGGGTAGATGTTGGTAGTTTAAGGTTAGCTATTGTAAATTCTTGTGCTCCATATTTTCAAGATGGTTTGGTTACAGGTCATGATCAAAATTATATTGGTTTTTTAGCATGGCCAAATATTGAAGCATGTAAAACTTTTATTGGAGAAGAACTTGAAATAAGTCAAATATTAAAACATCCAAAACTAATTTCTGAAATAAAAAATAAGTTGAAAGATCACAATAATGCTTACCCTGGTTCTAGTACTAAAGTAAAAAAGGTTTTATTTATGGATAAACCTCCGTCTTTTGACGATAATGAAATTACAGATAAAGGCTATGTTAATCAATCTTCAGCTTTAGCAGCTAGGTCTGTCTTAGTTGAAAAATTATATAATGATGAAGATCTAGATGAAGTTATTATAATATAATTAAACTTCTAACCACTCTTTTCTAATTTTTGTATCTTTTTCAAGTTGTTCAGGAGTCCCCTCAAAAACCATTTCACCATGACCCATAAGGTAAACTTTTGATGATAATTTAAGAGCAATAGTTAACTTTTGCTCTACCAAAAGTATAGAAATTCCTTTAGAAGCAATCTGTTTAAGTAAATCTGAAACTTTTTCTACCATTTGAGGAGATAATCCTTCCGTAGGTTCGTCTACCATCATAAATGCCGGATCACCCATTAAACACCTACACATTGTAAGCATTTGTTGTTCTCCCCCTGATATAGATCCTCCCATTACATCTTGTCTTTCCTTAAGGTTAGGGAACATTTTAAATAATTCTTCAAGGTCCCATTGCCTTTTCACTTTTGTATCCTTAATACCTAATAAAAGATTTTCTTTTACTGTAAGTGTAGGGAAGATGTCTCTATTTTCGGGAACATAGCCTATTCCTTTTAAAGCAATTGAATGTGAAGGTAAGCCGGATATTTCTTCCCCCATAAATTCTATGGAACCTTGAGGTTCAACTAATCCCATTATTGATTTCACTAATGTTGATCTTCCTACACCGTTTCTTCCTAATAGAGAAACTATTTCTCCTTTTTTAATATTTAGGCTAACTCCTCTTAAAATATGAGATTTTCCATAAAAAGCATTTAAGTCCTTGATATTTAGCATATTTAATGTCCTTCCGTACCAAGATAAGCTTCTTGTACTTTTTGATTTGTTCTTACTTTTTTTGGTGTATCAGTACATATAATTTCACCGTAAACTAAAACAGAAATTCTATCGGCTAAGTCAAAGACTACTCCCATATCATGTTCTACAATTAATAAAGTTCTATTTTCAGAGATTTTTTTTATTAATTCTACTGCTCTAGCCGTCTCAGAATTGGACATTCCTGCAGTAGGTTCATCTAGCATGATTGTATCTGCTCCACTAGCTATTGTAATTCCAATTTCTAGAGCTCTTTGGTCTGCGTAACTAAGTAAGCCGGCTGGAATATTTGCACAATGTTGAAGATTTAGCTCAACTAAAATATTTGAAGTTGCTTCTGTTAATTCTTTTTCATTATTAACTATTTTAAATATTGAATATTTATAATCTTTGGCCCATAACATGCCACATCTAATATTTTCTGCCACAGTCATTTTTGGAAATATATTCGTAACCTGAAAACTTCTTGCTAATCCTCTTCTATTAATATCATGTGGGTCTAAGCTACCAATTTCTTCATCATTTAATAATATACTTCCAGCTGTAGGAGTATAATGTCCTGATATTAAATGAAAGAGTGTTGATTTACCTGCACCGTTTGGTCCTATAATGGCATGTCTTTCACCTTTTTTTATTTTTAAATCAAGATCCTTAATGATTTGTGCAGGTCCAAATGATTTTGATACTTTAGATAATTTTAAAACATCACTCATGAGCTAATCTCCGATTTTACCACGGACATAGCATTATCCCAACTTTCTTTAGCCTGACGGTAGGTAATTTTACTTAAAAGGATCCCAGCTATAATCATACCAATGAATAATGCCCAAGATAATAAACCATTCGCATTAAATTTAGTCCAATAAATAATGATTTCACCTTCACCTTTAGAAATTAGTGATTTAAAATAAAGCATTTCTATAATACCTATGAAACCTAATACGCCTAAAATTGTACTTCCTATTGCAGATAAATACGGTTTTACTAAACCTAATAATAAAGATTTATTGGTATTGGCAATTGGGCCATGCATAACTATTAACCCTGCTAATCCTCCTGGGGCAAATGCAACTATTACTGAGAATGTTACTCCTAAATATAACAACCATGCTTCAGTATAATCAAGAAGAATTGAGTCTAAGTAAGTAAGGCCTATAGCGCCAATTATTGGTCCTAAAAAATGACCTACACCTCCTATAAAGGCCATAAATAATACTTGTCCTGATTGAATAACACTGACTGACTCAAAGCCAATATGTTCATAATTTATGGCATGAAGACTTCCAGCAGCTCCAGCAAACATTGCAGATAAAGTAAATGCAATCCATCTAACATGTCTTACATTATATCCAATAAATGCAGCTCTCTCAGGATTATCTCTTACAGCATTACTCATTCTTCCGAAAGGAGTTTTGGTTATCAAATACATAAGAACTACAGTTAATAAAGTCCAAAATAAAATTAAATAATAAACTTCAATTTGAGGGCCAAATGAAACTCCAAAAGGTTCAGGTCCTACCATTCTATCAGTTTGAATTCCATCTTCACCATTGAAAAATACTACAAATATTAATGTAAATGCAGTCGCCATTTCACAAAACCCTAGTGATATCATCGCAAATGCAGTACCAGCTCTTCTTGTAGATAAATAACCAATAATTACTCCTAAAAATGCTCCTACAATTGCACCTATAATAGGAAATAAAACAATTGGAAAGTAGGGTAGAAATTCTTCACCAATACCATTAAGAATATGGACACTAACATAGCCAGCAAAACCAAAATAGATAGCATGACCAAATGACAGCATGCCTCCTTGTCCAAGTAGCATATTATAAGCTACGGTGAACATAACTAAAACGCCCATTTTAGAAAGCAGAGTTAATGCAAAATATGAATCAAAAATTAGGGGCATTATAGCTGCAATACAACCTATAATGATCCAAGATGAAACTGATTTAATAGAATTTACTAAATTCATTTATACGTCCCTTGTTCCAAATAGACCTCGTGGTCTAGCTATTAACATAACAACTAGTAATAAGTACGGTAATACTGGAGCTAATTGAGATATAGTTAAGTCTACAAAAATTCTCCATAGACTTTCAGCATCGAATGAAAATCCTAATAAAGAAATGAAACTATTTAATGAATAATCCATGGAGACCGCAAATGTTTGCATGACGCCTATTAATAAAGAAGCGACTAAGGCACCTTTAAGAGATCCCAATCCACCTACGACTATTACTACAAAAACGATAGGGCCTAACATAAAAGCCATTGCTGGTTCAGTACCAAGGGTATTTCCTGCTAATACACCAGCTAATCCTGCTAATCCACATCCTAAACCAAAAACCATCATGAAAACTTTAGGAACATTATGTCCTAACGCTGAAACGGTCTCAGGATGTGTTAAAGCAGCTTTAATTATTAGCCCAGCCCTTGTCTTAGTTAATACTGCAAATAAACCAGCAAAAATAAAAACTGAAACTGTTAAAACAAATATTTGATAAGCAGGATATGAGGTGCCCATTAAGTTAAATAGTGAAAAATCCATGCTTGGTGGTATATGATACCCTACAGGAACTTTACCCCATACCATTTGTACTATTTCCTCTATTATATAGAATAATCCAAATGTGAATAACAATTCGGCCACATGTCCAAATTTATGAACTCTTCTTAACCCATACCTTTCAACATATGCTCCTAGGAAAGCAATTATTAATGGAGCAATTATTAAAGCAGGATAAAATCCAACATATTCGCTTATTTGATAAGCAAAATATGCTCCAAGCATGTAGAATGAAGCATGAGCAAAATTTAATACTCCCATCATTCCAAAAATAAGAGTTAATCCACTGGATAACATAAACAATAGCATTCCATAGAGAATACCGTTAAATAATGTAAATAAAAAAACGTCCATATTATTTTCCTAGAAAGGTAATTAAATTATGACTTTTTAGGCCTTTTCATTTTACAAGTGGTAGGGAGCGTAATATCTTCTCTGCTTACCCAACCGTCTGTTATATATGCCATACCATAATCTTCATCATTATATATAAAGGTTTTTTCTACATTTTCAGACACATGGCTTAAAACCATATCAAAATGTATTTGGTGGTCTGTTTCCCTCATATATATTTCTCCTTTAGCACCTCTACTAGTCAAACCTTCAAGAGCAAAACCAACATCTGTAGGGTTATCAGTTCCAGCTTTATCTAAAGCTGTAGCAAACATTTCAATTAGCATTCTTATTCTATCTGCATAAGGGCTTTTTCTGGAATATTCAAAATATTCTGCTTCAATATCTTTTAGCCATTGAGGATGGTCTGGGTCATTTTCATGGCTTTCTGTAACTTGGATGATTGGCGTGAAAGTAGAAACTTTCTTACCCATTTGATTCATAGCATTAGGAATACCGGCGTAAATGGAATAATATTTAACTTTTAATCCAGCATTAGCACCAGCAATTATCATTCTAGCTGCATCTGGTCCCCAGTTACCTGTCAGAACTGCATCGGCGCCACTAGAAGTTATTTTAGCAACATAGGGGCTGAAATCTAGTATTTTTCCAAAAGGAACAATTAATTCATCTCCAACTATTTCTATATGAGGAGCCCTTTCTGCCAATAAGCGTTGAGCTGCTGCTTGAAAAGATTGTCCATAAGCATAGTTTTGATTTATTAGGTAAACCTTCTTTACATCAGGATCTTTCGCAAGCTGTGTAACTAATGCTGCAACTTTCATATCAACATTAGCATCAAATCTAAAGTGATAAAAATCGCATAATTCGTTTGTAAAAGAGGTAGTTACCGCTGAGTTATTCAGAAACATTACTTCTTTACCTGGGTTTCTTTTATTATGTTTTTTTAAAGTTTTTAAAATATTTAAAGCATGATTTGAACCCACACCTTGTGTAACATATCTTATATCTTGGTCTATAACTTTTCTTAATTGCTGAATTGTTTTTTCTGCAATCATTTGGTTGTCAAAAGGGACTATTTCAATATGACGTCCTCCTAGGACTCCTCCTTGTTCATTAACCCTTTCTGCAAAAAATTCCATTTGTTCGATTAGGTCTAAGCCAATTGCTGCTAGAGGTCCAGACATTGGTTCAATCATTGCAATCTTAATTTGGTCTTTTGCAAAAGCAGAAAAGTTAAAAGATACAAGAGATATAGAAAATATAATAATTTTTATAAATTTATTTAACATAATAGAAATCCTCCCCCATAATAGTTATAAACGTAAAGGTCCATATTACATTGGAGTAAGGAAAGTTCAATATATTTTTAATTTATTATTAGGGAGTGATAATGAAAGTCGAAAATCTTTTTTCTGTAGATAAAAAAACAGTTTTAATTACTGGAGGTTCAAGAGGAATAGGAGAGATGATTGCTTCAGGGTTTTGTGCTAATGGCGCAAAAGTATATATTACGGCTAGGTCGGGAAATGTAGTAAAAGAAACTGCAAAAAATTTATCTGAGAAGTACAATTGTAAGTGCATTGGAATAGAATCTGATATTTCTTCAATTGAAGGTATTAAAAGTTTGTCAAACATGGTAAAAAATGAAGAAAACTCTTTAGATGTATTAATTAATAATGCTGGCGCAGCTTGGGGAGCTCCTGTAGAAAATTTTCCGGAAGTAGGTTGGGATAAAGTAATGGATTTGTGTGTGAAGTCGATGTTTTTTCTTACACAAAACATGCTGCCTTTATTAAAAGAAGCTGCTAATAATCAAAATCCTTCAAGGATAATTAATATTGGATCAATTGATGGCATAAATAAGCCTGAGTTTAATAATTATTCTTATAGTGCTGCAAAAGCTGCTGTGCATCATATGACAAGAGTATTAGCTGCAGAATTAGTAGAAAAAAATATTTTAGTTAATGCAATTGCACCAGGACCTTTTCCAAGTAAAATGCTGGGCTCCGCTGTAGAATTTGATTATTCAGAGTTAGAGTCTAAAAACCCTAGAGGTAGAATAGGAACGCCAGAAGATATTGCCGGTTTAGCGATATTTTTAGCTTCTCGAGCTGGATCATTTACTATTGGAGAAGTAATTACTTGTGACGGAGGGCTAGTAGCTTCAGCAGGACATGATTTAAGCTGATTTTTTTTCAATACTATCTAGGTATTTTTTCGAGTCTATTTTAAAATTAGGATGTTTTCTAAGTTTGTGGAAATGTTTTAATGAGAGTTTAAATTCCGAATCTCCTAATTCTTTTATTATCGAAGTAATTTTATCAGATTTCTCATAAGGCATTATTTCTCTGTAAAATAGTGATAACTCGCAAAAAAAACAGATATCTGCTAGAGTAATATTTTTAGAAGTAATAAACCCATATTTTTTATTTTCTTTAAGTGCATTTTCAATGCCGGTCATATAAGTTATGAATGCTTCTTTAGCCTCATTCCTAATTTTAATAGTTGCGGAATTATTATTTATAGAAAGTAAGTAATTTTGAGATGATTTAGCGAATAGTAGAGATGCATCCAAAAAACTATCTATTCTTGATGTTTCATAAGGGTTAGATCCATAGATATTATTATTATTTTTTTTTAAGCGTGCTACTAATCTCATAATACTATTAGATTCAAATACACCTATTTTTCCATCTGAGCTAAATGCAGCGGGAATAGTGCCATATGGATGGGCTTTTAAAAAACCATCTGTTTTATATAATTTTATTGAAAAACCTGTTCTTCCTTGAGAAGTTTTATCTGCTAATTTAATCTTATCTTCTTCTGTTAGAGGTCTAGCGTCAAAATCCCACAACCAATTTTTTATTTCTGGAGGCTTTGTTCCTCTTATTTCAATATTAATGTCTAAAAATCTTGCCACTATTGATGATTTCCAAATTCTTGGGGTAGGTATATAGCAAAATATTCTCATCAAAGGTTTTTTAATATTTACCATTTTTCATTATCCGGTCTTAGTTCTACATTAAAAGACCAAGCAGATCTTGCTTGATGCGCTACATGGTATATTTCTGCTGCAATATCTTTTGGTTTACAGAAAAAGTCATCATTTTTGTCAGCTGCAAATATTGGTCTTGTTCTAGGCGTATCAATGGCCGCATCAATTAAAATATATGCAACATGGACTCCTTTTGGACCCAATTCTCTTGCTAATGACTCTGCCATTATTCTTTGGGCGGCCTTAGTGGGTGCAAAATAAATAAAATCTGGTTTACCTCTCAAAGCAGAGGTGTTTCCTGTTATTATTATTGAGCCATATTTATTTTTAATCATGCTGGGTGCTAGTTCTCTAGCAAAATATAGTAATGATTTTGTATTCACTTTAAAATTTCTATCTAATCTCTCTGGATTATCGCTTAAAAAACTTCCTGCTAAGCCACCATCTGCAACGCCAGCGACAGCATTATGAATGAATACATTCGGATCACCTATATCATTTTTAACTTTAGCGCATACATCTTTAATTTGATCCATATCAGATACATCACATTTGTAAGCATAAGTATTTTTAGTTTTAGATTGAAGTTCATTCAATAAGTCCATATTTCTTGCAAGCATTATAACTTTATAGCCTTCTTGAGAGAACTTTTTTACACTTTCTGTACCAGTGCCAGGGCCGCATCCTGCAATTAAACAAATTTTTTGGTTATTGGACATATTTTTTCCTTATGTAGATTTAATCTTTTTTAATTATTGTTTGAATAAATGAATTTCTTTTCATAAAACTTTCATATACTTTTGCTAAGTTAGGTCTATTATTTTTCCATTCTTCATGAGGAAATACATTATCGAGCACTAACCCACATAAACCAATAGTTACATGTAGTTTATTAAATGTATTTGCATAATCAGGAGCTTCTTTTTCTAAGAGATCTAATGTTCTTTCTGCTCTGCCTTGCTCATGTTTAATTCCATCTGGATAGTGAAACTCTTCAGGCTTATATATTCTCTCTCTTGCTCGAGAAACAATTGATTCCAAAGTTTGAGATGCTATCGAGTCTAATGCATATATTTGCCAATATTTTTTTTCATCTTGGGGAATAAATTCTCTATTATTACTTTGCTTTTCTAAATAATTACAGATTGCCATTGATTCTACTATATTAAAACCTTCATCTGTCTCGAGAGTAGGAACCATTCCATTTGGATTGTTTTTCATAATTAGAGCGTCTTCTGACCTTGTAGTAGTAATTACTTCTTCTATTTTATCTATTAAATTAAGTTCTCTAGCTATAATTCTACATTTTCTGGCTATGGGTGATGTAACAGTATAAAAAAGTTTCATTATGTTTGATATCCTTTCTCTTTATTTATTTTTTGCCATATGCCCTCGGCAGTAAAAACTAATTTTTGTTCAAATGTAAGTTCAACTCTAATAAAAATTGCTTTTCTTCCAGCTTTAAGAGCTTTTCCTCTGCCTTCTATCCAGGCTCCTAATGGAACAGGCCTAATAAAATTTGCATTAAAGTTTGCTGTAACACTAGCACTTTCTCCAGCTTTTGCTGCTGTGTATCCACCTATTGTATCTACAAATGCCATAAGTAGTCCGCCATGAGCAACAGCGTTTAAATTTGAGTGGTGTTCAAATATCCTTATTCCTAAGACAGCTTCAGGAAATCTTCCTTTTATAAAGTAAGGTCCTATTCGGTCTGTAAACATTCCATCTCTAGATTCGTATAGTTTAAAACCCTTAGGAGCATTGGCTTTTGAAATATATTCTTCTTTATACATTTTAATTAGCCTTAAATTCTTTTAATTTATCAAAGTTAAATTTAAAACCTATTCCAGGAGCATCTGGGGCAATTCCATAACCATTTTCTATTTTTAAGGGATTTGAAATGTAATTTTCTATTCCAAATGCATGTACTTCAATATAAGCAGCGTTAGGACAAGCAGCTAGTAAATGAACATGTACATCATGCGCTCCATGTGACATTACGGGAAGATTATACGCTTCAGCTAATTTAGCTATCTTCATAAATGGAGTAAACCCTCCACAAGTGGTATAATCAG